>JQIA01000105.1_pt1 | contig 37355 bp, 25 predicted proteins | sample 811431 | NCBI WGS metagenome assembly JQIA01 (sample SAMN02998118, study PRJNA258478) | marine sediment metagenome | biome: marine; feature: seafloor; material: sediment; isolation source: oil-polluted sediment collected from 3 locations (0.5 km, 0.7 km and 0.9 km)... | place: USA: Gulf of Mexico ...
GTTGGAAGAATGATACAAGATTCCTTGGAGTTTTGGGTAGAGGAATATAATATTGATGGTTTTAGATTTGATTTAATTGGCATATTTGATTACGACGAAGTAGAACGTTGGGCCGATAATTTAAACACAAAATTTCCTGAAAAAAATCTGTTGATATATGGCGAGCCTTGGAATGGTTTTGCGGCAGACGAAAGGGCAAGTGAACGAGTACGATTAGGTACTATAGGGCGCATACATCAATCTCATGTTGGCGTCTTTAACCCAAAATATAGAGAAGCGCTTAAAGGTCAAAATGATAATGGAAATTGTAATCCAGGAGATTGCTTCTCTCTCAATAATGATCCTGACGAATGGCGAATTGAAGTGGGTAGTCGAGGCGGGATACGTTTTAGTAATAATGCAGAGACTGTCATCGATACATGGGATCCAATGTTTGCGATGGATCCTGAGCAAAGTATCAACTATGTGTCAGCTCATGATAATTTAACCTTACGCGACAAGATTTTGCTATGGGCCGATAATAATGGAATAAGTCGAAGCGACTCTTATTTGCGCCGTATACAAATGTTTGCAAATGGAATCGTCTTAACTAGTCAAGGCATTCCCTTTTTACACGCAGGTGTTGAAATGTTGCGCGATAAGCAAGGTAATCATAACAGTTACGAGTCACCTGATAGCGTTAATCAAATTGACTGGAACTGGAAAATAGTCAATAGCGACGTATTAGATTATTACAAAGATGTGATAGCGCTGAGAAAAGCACACTCTGGTTTTCGACTTAATACTTGGGATGAAGTGAATGCTCATGTTATTTCAACCCGTCCTCAAGATGGTGTTGTGATTAATCGAATTAATAGTAGCGCCAACGGTGATGATTGGAGCGAGATCATTGTCATTTATAATAGCGCAAATAATTATACCTATACTTTGCCGAGCGGCGATTGGAAAGTCGCTATGGAGATGTCTGATCCTAGTGCTGGGAATGGACGTTCTATTTTGAATGCCATTGTAGTAGAAGGTACCGCTGTGACAGTTCTTTATAGAGAGTAATTGTTTATAGCAAATATGAACACTTAATAGCCAGAGTCGTCTGGCTATTCTTTTTTTAATCAATGCGATTTAATTTAAAGCTACTAGAAAAAGAAGAGGCTGATCTAACCGCTTGCTCCAAGCTTCCTCCGAGTGATTTTCGCCAACAAACTCCAGTGTTTTCCAATTTTTTTCGGTATAGCCTTTTGTTTTCATAATGTCATCAATCTTCAATTGGTAGGGTTTATAGTATTGATCTAAAGTCTCGCTTCCATAGTCGAAATATACTTTGTGATCGGTTGGTGAAGGAGCATTTTTGTCAAAATAATCGATAAAACTTTGTGCGATAATCGGATTATCTTCAAAAGTTCCAATCCAGTGGGTTGAAAGGCAAGCTGCACCGCCAAATACTTCAGGGTATTCACTAATAGCATACATTGAAATTAAACCGCCGTAGCTTGAACCTAAAATAAAGGTATTGCCTTTATCTGGAAAGGTTGAGTAGTTTTTGTCAATGTAAGGTTTTAACTCTTTAACTAAAAATTTCAAATAATTATCTGAGTGAATATCATTCATCATGCTTGCCGTATATTCATTTTCAGACATTCTTTTTAATAGTGCATTTACGTAATCGGGCTTTAAACTTTCGAATGGCTTTTGTGGAAAATAATCACCGACTCTGCCCAAACCAGAATTTGAAATTCCGACAATGATGGTATCTTTAATTTTCTTTTCCTTTAAGAGTTTCGCCATCATCTCATCAACGCCCCATTCTTTATTCAACCACGACATTTTCGGATCAAACAATGTTTGCCCATCGTTCATATAAATAACGGCATAGCGCTTATTATTGGAGTAGTCGTCAGGTAACCATATATCAACATTTCTAGCTGCGACGAAATTTGATGGGAAATCAGCCATATGAACTAGTGTACCTTCATTTACCTTTGGTATATTTTCCTGTTTTTGTTGTTCTTTATCCTGCTGCTGATCGGAGCTACACCCTGTAACTAACAAGGAAAAAACTATAAAGACGCTAATTAAATTATTCATTGTAAACATTCCTATACTATCGCTTAACATTAATCCAGTTATTGTTAATGATTGCTTCAACATTATCCTTGGATAAGGCTGAAAAATCACCATAAATACTGTGTTTGGCAGTTGCTAGTGCAATTCCAAACTCTACCGTTTCAAGATCACTTAGTTTATTCAATATTCCGAAAATAATACCCGATGCAAAAGCGTCACCGGTTCCAATTCGATCAACTATCATAGGAATATTTCTCACTTTAGAGTAAGTGTTTTTATTTCGAGAAGACAAAATTCCATTGTAAGATAAAGAGCCGTCACGGGCATGTTCTCTGAAAGTTGATGCTATCCAATTGAGTTTTGGATATTTTTTAAATGCCAAGTCTATTGCATACTCCCTTAATCGTTCTGTAGACCATTTTTCAAATAATGTGCTTTTCAAATCAAAGTCTTTGATGATTAATGCAATATCTTGTTCTGTCATAAACGCGATATTTGCATTTTGTAATGATTGATCAAACCAGCCGCTTGCAACTTCCTTTTTATTTTCCCAAAGAGAGGGGCGAAAGTTTGCATCAAAGCTAACTAATAAATTTTGATCGCTGGATTCTTTTGCTGCTTTGATAGACTCAGAAGCCACTTTGTCATTTAAAGCCAAATTTATTCCAGAAAAATGAAATAGTTCACTGCCTGCTAATTCACTTTCCCAATTCCAATCTCCGGATTCTATTTTAGTAAAACAGCTATGCTCTCTATCATAAACAATTTCGTCCTGCAAAAACAAACCTCTCGATTCATAAAAATATTGTCCGAGTCTCCCTAGCTTGATTTTTATCGAACTAAAGTCAATATCGTGTTCTTTTAGCTGATTGATAACAAGTAGACCTAGTTTATTGTTAGGTAAACTAGAAATTATTTTACTAGAAAAGCCCAGCGCACTTAAATTAATCGCGACATTACATTCTGCACCACCAATATGAACATCTAAGTTTGATGATTTATCCAATGCTTTATTTGAAACGCTTGATAGTCGAAGTAAAATCTCGCCAAAACAAACAACCGAATTTTTGTTATTGACCTTGGTCTCTGTGTTAAGCATTGACCTCTCCAAAACTACTAAACGCCGAAGTGTTAAAACGTGTAGAAGCGATCCCCTTGTTTGATGTTTTATATACAAGCAATGAACCGGCGTTTGGTTGCGTCGCTAGTTCTTCTCTAGAAAGTTGTAAGTTTGCGCTGGCAATAAATAGGACGTCTAAGTTTTTACCGCCAAAAGCCAAACAAGTCGGTTGGGAAACAGGTAGGTTTTTATTTATTTTTTCTACTTTATTATCATCTAAATTCGAATATTTTGATAGTGAGCTATCACCCCAATTTGTGCACCATAAATTACCTTCGTTATCTACATCAGCACCATCGGGGCAAGCTTCGCCATCAAGTTTTGAAAAGACAGATTGATTAGCTATTTTTGCTAGATGAGAATCAAAGTCGAACTGCCAAATTGTTTGTTGATTAGAATCGGAAAAATACATTTTTGTTGAGCAAGGAGACCAAGCGATACTATTACCAACAGTGAAGTCAGAAAGATGTTTGCTTATTTCCCCATTGCTCTGGATGCAATATAAACCGCTTTGATCGGTATTAATTTTTTCCGTTGATTCGATCATTGTGCTGATCCAAAAACGACCTTGCCGATCAACTTTACCATCATTAAACCGAATCCCGCAATTTGATTTTAATGGCCTATAAATCCACTTAATCATTTCATTGGTCTTAGGTTTGTAAAGCGAGATGCCGGTTTCAAATGCGACGATTAAAGTATCATCTTTATCAGTTAAACCAATCGCACATGGACGTTCATCTGTTGGATAAATATCAAGTTTTTTTGAAGGCCATTGCAACCGATAAATTTTCTTGCCAAAAATATCAATCCACCATATAGATTGACCTTGGTCATCCCAAATAACTGACTCACCCAGCTCATTATTAACTTTTATAGTGTCAACTAACTTCATCATTCCTAACCTTGCAGACGCGTTGAAAGGCTATCTAGCAGGCTTTCTACAATGACCAAGTCCTTACGTTCAAAAATCTCTTTTTTTAGACGAGTACCTAAACCATATCCTGAAGGGACAGCAAGCATGCCGTTTTTCATTGTCGGTAAATGCTCAACTACTTTTGTGTACCAACCGGTGTATAGAGCACGAACTGATTCTTGAAATACGGCATTTGGCGCATTGAGTGAAAGATGGCAAGATGCGGTATAAACGATTGGACCTGTACAGTCATGTGGCGCTAAAGGCAAATGAAATGCTTCGGCCATAGTTGCAATTTTTTTAGCTTCAGAAATACCGCCAACCCAGCCCAGATCGGGCATAACAAAATCAACCGCGTTGATCTGCATTAAATCCCGATAGCCCCATCTAGTGGCTATGGTTTCACTGGCGGTTACTGGAATTGATGTACTTCTTTTAAACTCAGCGAGACTTTCTAGTGAATTCATTTTTATTGGATCTTCAATCCAAAAAGGGGAGAATGGTTCCAGAGCGTTTGAGATTTTAATGGCGGTTGGTAAATTCCATAATGAATGGCATTCAACCATAATGTCTATTTTGTTACCAACGGCTTCTCTAATTTTTCTAAATGGCACTAACGCTTTTTCTAAATCTTCCGGTGAAATGTATTGTCCATTTGACTTTTCTGCAGCGAAATCAAAAGGCCAAATTTTCATAGCAGTTATGCCTTCATAGAGTAGACTTTTTGCTAAGCTTCCCGCATCCGTAAGAAACCCATTTAGGTCTTCATATGGACCGTGATTTTTATCTTGCGGCAAGCCAAAATTATTCGAGTTTTGCCCTGAGGAATCTTTTATATATTCGTAGCCCGCGCAAGTATTATAAGTTTGAATTTCATCACGACTCTTACCACCTAAAAGTTGATAGATAGGTTGTTTTGTATGTTGGCCCCATAAATCCCAAAGCGCGATGTCAATTGCTGAGTTACCGCGCATTTCTACACCACTACTTCTAAAACCTAAATAACCATACAATTCATTCCAATGTTTATCAATTTGTAGCGGATCTTTTCCAAGTAAATAAGGGCTAACCGTTTCATGAATATAAGCTTCCACGGCTTTTGGTCCCATAAAGGTTTCGCCTAGTCCAAAAAGTCCATTGTCCGCATGAATTTGTACCCAACAAAGATTACCGTATTCTTCTAGTCTAATTGTTTCTATTTTTGTTATTTTCAAAAGTTTTTCCTGTCCGACAAACGTTAATCAATACTGCCGCCTAAATTAACACCGAGCCCACCATCCACTCTAATTTCTGTGCCATTAATGAATTGGCATTTATCACTACAGACAAAATTGATTAACTCAGCAACTTCCTTAGATTTGCCTATACGTTTTGTTAAATGGCTAGCATTAAGTTCGTCCATCATTTCCTTTGGGCTATCCGATTGTTTTAATGCGTTGTGAAGCATAGGTGTATCAATTGTGCCGGGGCAAATTGCAACACACCTAACCTTGCCAGCATAATCAATAGCGATAGACCGTGTAAGACCGAGTAGGGCAGCTTTGCTTGTTGCATAAGCGGCAACCTTAGCTTGAGCAAATAATGATTGTATGCTCGCAACGTTAACGATAATTGAACCGTTTTGCATAAGTGGTATAGCATGTTTTGCACAGAGAAAAGGCGCTCTCACATTAATATTAATGACTCGATGCCAGTCATCAACAGACAATTCTTCTACGTTGCCATAAGACAGTACACCGGCATTATTGACCAATCCGTAAACATTCAAAAACTGCTTTCTGATTTTGATAAACACTTTTTCTATATGCTCAATATTTTCGAGATCACAATTAAAATAATTTGCTTTAGAATATTCCAGTTCTATTGATGATTTGTAATCAATAACGACGACTTCAAAATCATTTTCCAATAAGACTCGAACCGTTTCAAGCCCAATGCCTGACGAACCACCCGTTACAATGATGACTTTTTTAGGCATATTATTCGCTCGATTGCTTTTTGTGAGCAATGAATTTTTTCATTCTAGACTTACCGATCTCATTTCTAGTAATATTCTCAACTCTTAACACCGTAATACCGCTAAAATTATTTCGTTTAAAACTATCTTCAATATTATTCCATCCATGTTCGCTTTCAACACCAAATCCCATGGCATTTTCACCTTTTAAAGGAACGCTCAAATCATTAGCTGCGGTCGCGACATAATTGACTTGTGTTCTAGCCATTGAATAGGTCCTTTCCCCATTAACAACATCCAAATCATCACCTTCTAAGTTGGTGAAGTGGAGAAAGACTAATCGAGTTTTGTTGACTTCATTTAACATTTCCATAATAGAACGATAGCCGTAGCCGAAATCTCTAGAGTAAAGTTTGTCTGAAGCGAAAATAGTGCCGACTGCCATTTCTGCAGCTCTTGGTATTGGTGCTTTCGGGGACATTAGCCAATGTATTCCTGCTAGCTTTACACCGAGAGGAATAGATTTAAATTCTTTATCAAAACTATTAAAGGATGCGCGGATCAATCGTTCACCGTGCTCAACTAAAGATTGGTGATACCACCGAGTAAAATCCTTTCCATACTGAGTTGTCATATGTCTGTTTTCGTTGATGAAGTTTTTAGCTAGCCCTGTTGATTTGGGAGAATCTATAGGAGGCAAAATTTGATTGAAATCAGTTAATTTCTTGGGGCGTTTCCAGCTGTTATTAATTTCTTTCAAAGATGAGTATTTTTGAATCACAAATTTTCTAAAACTCTCAATTGCACTTTTACTATAAGCTTGAAAACAGCCACGAGTAGGGTAAGCGCAAAGAGGATCTCTTGGATTATAAGATGGGTATCGTAATTCGCCCGACGGACCTAAACTGATATTAATTTCATCAATCTTATTTTCATATTTAGAAAAATGAGATTGAAATTCGCTCATAAATTCCACATATTGTGGGACTATAATGTCATCCTGCCAAAGGGAGACAAATTCATCGTTCATAGCGCCGTTTTCGCCGATATACATTAAATCTTTTTTATTCAGACCTTGAGCTTTATAATTGTTCCACACCCATTTAGGAACAGGATAATTGCAGGCATCTCCTTCATAACCTCCACAACGATGTAATGACATGATTGCGACAATATTTAAACCGGCTTTATCAATGACTGAAAATATTTTGTCGTAGTACTGCCAGTCAAATTGGTTGTCAGCTTCTTTCTCCGCTAATCCCCACCAAACGTCAACTGAAATTGCATCAACACCAATCTCTTTTGCAATGGCAAGTTGCGTTTCAAATTCTTGCCAACCTTGTTTTGATTCAATAATTAATGGCGCCATTGCGTTTGCGGTAAAGCGGTGAGGGTTTGCTTCTTTGCTTTGACTGGTTGAGGGTAATAGTAAGAGAAACCCAGTAACGAATAATGCGCCTAATAATTTTAATTTTTTGAACATAATTTGCTCCTTAGCTTTTAACGTCATATTGTCAGTATTAATTTGCAATCAAGATTGGACCTAAGTCATCAAGAATGAGCGGACCATCTGAATTGACGCTAGAGAAATTCCATCGACTTGGCTTATTTGACAAAGGCCGGTATTCGCCTTCGCCACTTAAGTCCCAAGTCGTAATATAGAGCTTGCTACCAAGCCATGACTGAATTCCAAACTCGTTTGCATCATAGGTAACCCTGATTGTCTTTGAGTCTAGGTCAACAATCAGTGTTGGTGACTTAGCATCCGTTGTACCGAAATGTTCTTTATCTGCCCCAACAGTTCCGAACATGCTATTACCCCAGCCGAAAAACTGATGTTCGTAATCCCAATAAAAATCTTTTGGCGCATGACTATTTAATTTAGGTAAAAGGTTTAGCCCTTTTGTTAAAGGAAGGTCAAAAAAGATAGTGAACGCAACGTGGTCAAATAAATTCGCGGCAACCCAGTCGCTTTTCAACTCTTCCATTTGGATTGTTAATTGTAATGTTTTACCACCAGCTAAAATGTTAACTTGGGAAATGTCGAGTTGTTTTCTAAAACTGAGGTCAGTTGGTTTAGAATAATCATTAGTTAAGCCATTATCATCACCAATAGAATCTTTTCTGTTTATTTGAATATCCGCAACATTATTTTTAGTAGTAAACTTAATGGTTGGACTGACTGAACGAGTAATAGGATCATAAAGTTCTATTGAATGTTCAAACGTACCGTAATCGTTATTCTTTTTCTTTAACTCCCAGTTCCCTGATTTATCTGAGATAATTGTTATAGCCGATTCGACTTCACCGTTGTCAACCAAAAGTAGCGGGTAATTGGCATGAGATATTGTTCCACTTAATAAGTAGTCGTTGGTTAATATTTTTCCATCAAAATTGTTATCAATACTGATTTGCAAGTTAGAATTTACTTTCTTAATATTAGACGACCTATCGGTTACTTTTAATATGAGAATTGAACGTGCAGGAAGCTCCATCGATATTTTACTTGCATCTACTAATATAGGTCGCTTAGCAAAATTTTCATAAAATATGACTTTAAGAGACTGCTTATCGGATAACCCTGTTTCCATATTAGCCAGTAATACGCGTTTAGCTGATGTGTTAAATAGAATAATAGCGCTTTCGTTCCTTGTTATTCGCTTGTAAGCCAGAACGCCTGCACCGGAATTATTGTCAGCTAACAATTCAAACTTTCCTCTACTGAGAGCTTTGTGATCTTTACGAACCTGTGTGATTTTTCTTATAAAATTAAACATTTCTGATTGTTGATCAAATTTATTTTTGTCTGCGTGATATCCTCCGGCAAACATCGCTTCTCTCGTTTCTAATAACTCTTGTTCATCACCTTGGTAGATGACTGGGATTCCCGGCACTGTCATTATAAATGCGATCGCCTGTTTCACCGCAGGTGTATTTCCAGCTGATTGAAAGCGTTTTACATCATGATTATCGATGAAATTTAATACCATAAACGGATTGGTATAATGTTCCATTTGCTTTTTTATACGATAGCCAATTTCACTAGTCGCTTGACCTGATCGAAAGACGTTTTCAACGGTTTTATATAAAGGGAAACCAATAACACCATTCAAACCAGGTTTATCTTCGTTTCCAATAAAACGTTTTATTTTTTGTTCTGCTTTATCGTCAAAAGGAAGTGATGTTTCAAACACCTCACCAAACACAGGAAACGAATTCCTTCCCGTTTGTTTGGCTGTGGCGACAATTCCATTATTTGAATGGATAAAATCGTTTAGGAAATCTGGCTCCATAAATTTTGCGGTGTCTAATCGAAATGCATCAACTCCTACTTCTTTAATCCAATATCCAAAAGAATCTTTTAACGCCTCTCGAACTTGAATATTTGAAGTGTTTAGATCGTTTAACCCAGAGAGCTGATAGGTATATTCTTGGTTTTGATTGTAAAAATTAGTTATTTCAGGTGTCCAATGGTATATATTCGCTTTTGATTCTTTGTTTGTGAGTCTGTCTATTTGATCAAATGGAAATTGGGTTGGTTTTGATGTTGGTAGGTTTCCCTCAATTAAATTGAAGTTTTTCTCGGTATTATTTGGATCATATTCATTTTGATATTCAAAGAATCGACCGACATGATTTGGAACAATATCTTGCACAAGATACATATTATTTTTATGTAATTTGCTAGAAAGATTCTTGTATGTATTTAGATCGCCATAATGCTCATCAATGGATTTAAAGTCTCTCGCCCAGTAGCCATGGTAACCTGTTCCATGACTGCTATTACTCCACCATAGATTAGCGTTTGGAGGAGTTAACCAAACAGCGGTAGCACCAAGCGATTTTATATAATCAACACGGTTAATAATACCTTGTATATCACCACCATTATAATAGTGCTCATCCTTTGGACGATATAAATTAAAGCCTTGGTCATTATTACTTTTATCACCATCTTGAAATCTGTCGATCATGACAAAGTAAATAATCTGATCACGCCAGTCAGGAGACTCGACGTGCAATAATAGAGATGCGTTTTCTAAACTACTATTCTTTTTTGTTTCCTCTAAAATTTCCTCATTATCAACGCAAGAAAAAAGGACAAAAAAAGAACAGCAAAATATTATCAAAACTCTAAGCAGTTTAAATTCGAACAATGTATTATTCTCCATTCAATAAGGCTTCTACTTCACACTATCCTGAACACGTAAAATGAGAAGTCCTGAACCTATCATACAGAATCCAGCAAACATGATTACAAATATAGATTGACCATCAAACATTACATTAAGAACAATGCTCAAAATACTAGCTGCAATAATTTGTGGTAGAACGATAAAGAAATTGAAAATCCCCATATAAACGCCAATTTTTTTCGATGGTACAACGGCAACTAAAATGGAATAAGGAATTGATAATATCGAAGCCCAAGCGATGCCCACACCAATCATAGAAAATACCAATAGCTGTGGGTCGGAAATAAAGTAGAAAGAAATCAATCCTAGACCGCCACAGGTCATGTTCACCAAATGCGCGATTTTTCGATTCGTCTTTGCGACCAGTTTTGGTATCAACATGGCATAAATCGCGGTAACACCACTATAAACGGCAAATAGAATTCCAACCCAGTCAGCTGCGTCGTTATATGATTGAGAGGTAGTATCTGTTATTCCATAGTGATAACTTGCCACCGTTGGAGTTGTGTAGATCCACATACTAAATAATGAAAACCAAGAGAGCAGTTGAGCTACACCTAGTTTTTGCATTTGTTTTGGCATTTGTAAAATATCTTCTAATACTTCTACCAATGGATTTTTAGGGTTATTAGATTTTAATATGCCTGCGATTAATAATAAAACACCGAATGAGGCTGAACCAATTGTAAGAATATAAAGCTCCTTTTCTAGTGTTAATAAGTTTACAGCGTAAGTAAAAATCAATCCTACAATGGTAATCACGGCGCCAATTTTAGTGAAGTTACTGACAGGTAAACTGGATTCGATTTTGATGTTGTCGCTTTCGCTTTTATTCGACGCATTAAACTCTTCAAGTTGTTTAGGCGTATATTCTTTATTTTTTATAACGGTCCACATGACGGCTAAAAACAAAATACTACCGCCGACATAAAAAGAATAAATTACGGTGTCAGGTATAACACCTTCTGCAGCTACATTACTGACACCACCCCAGTTGGTAAGCATCCAAGGTAGAGATGAAGCGACGACACCTCCAACTCCAATAAAAAAACTTTGCATGGAAAAAGCTGAGATACTTTGCTCGTCTGGTAGCATATCACCGACAAAAGCACGTAAAGGTTCCATTGAAATATTGATTGAAGCATCAATCATCCATAACATACCTGCGGCTATCCATACGCTTGGAGAATTTGGAAAGACGAATAGTGCGAGTGTTGTAAATACTGCGCCGATTGTAAAATAAGGTCTTCTACGTCCCCAGCGAGTCCAAGTTTTATCACTCATATAACCAATAATGGGTTGTACTAATAGACCGGTAACAGGTGCCGCTATCCAAAGTATGGCTATTTCATTGATTTCGGCGCCTAAAGTTTGGAATATTCGACTGGCATTAGCATTTTGGAGAGCAAAGCCAAATTGAATGCCCAAAAATGCGAATGACATATTCCATATTTGCCAAAAGCTGAGTCTTGGTTTTACGATCATCGGTAAGTTCCTCGTTATGGCCAGCAAAATATTCTGACGTTATTATTTTTGTAATTCGTTTCTTATAACTCAAGCATAGTTTCAAGACATGCAAAGCTGTCTCTGAAATACTCAAAGAATAGAAAATATTATTTGAACTCTTTTGCTAGTGGAACACAAAAAACATGATTCTAGCAAGATTATGCAATCGTATTCATAGGAAATAGTGTTGTTTTATTGAAGAATTGATATGAGTTGAAAAGGCAAGTGCGCTATTTACTTAGACGAATAACCTGTCGCCTGTCATTTATCCTATATTTATAACATTGGGTCAAAATGAATACGTATGCAAGGGGATGTTAGTTGCTTTTTACGCCATGACGAGTGACACTTTGCGCTAATAAATTCGCTGTTCAAGCCCGTGTTGGAGATCTATGTTCTCGTTTCAAAGAAATTTAGTCTTGTTGCTATCTCTATTGTTACTTCCGTCATGTGAATTTATGGGCGTATCAGAGCGAGGCCCTTATATTTCTCATCAGTTAAAAGGTCATCAATTGTTAATTGAAACGTCTAAAGGGAAATTATTGTTGAGTGGATTGTCAAAGTATTCGATTGAGATTTTATATGCTATAGAAGTAGAAAAAGCTTTCCCATCATTCGCGAAAAAAGAAGCGTTTAGCCATGGGTTTTCAGAAGTGTCAGAAGTGTTTGATACCGAAAAATATATTACGTTTAAGAGCGGTAAACTCTCGGCCGAAATATCTAAATCAAACCTAAATATACGATTCTATCTAGCGAATAAATTTCTCAGTGAACAGACAAGTCATTTTTCTAATAGAAAATTTATAACAAAGAAAAAAACCGATACCAATCTCAGTGAAAAATATCTCTTACTTAATGGTTTTAGTTTTTCGCTTACCGATGATGAAAAAATAATGGGCGGAGGCGAACGCGTTTTAGGTATGGATAGGCGAGGACACAGAATGCCTTTATATAATCGCGCCCATTATGGTTACCAAACTGAGTCAAATCAAATGAACTTTAGTATACCTGCGATCATGTCGAGTAAAAAATATGCAATTCTTTTCGACAATACGGCTAGCGGTTTTTTAGATATTGGTAAAACAGATTCGGATACGCTCACTTTTGAAGCCGTTGGTGGACGGCAATCCTATATATTTTTCGCGGGTAAGTCGTACCCGGAAATTATTAATAATTACGTTGATGTAACAGGAAAGCAACCTTTACCTCCTCGTTGGATGTTTGGTAACTTTGCATCTCGTTTTGGTTACACTAGTCAGCAAGAAGTATTGGATACCGTTGAACGATTTAAGCAAGAAGACTTCCCCTTAGATGCAGTTATTATCGATCTTTACTGGTTCGGAGCTGATATTAAAGGTTTTATGGGTAACTTGGATTGGGATAAAAAAACATTTCCAACGCCAATAGAAATGTTAAGTGAACTTAACGATAATAACATTAAGAGTATATTAGTGACGGAGCCTTTTATTCTTAGCAGTTCTACTAAGTGGGATGAAGCGGTCAATAGGAAAATTCTAGCGAAAGATAATAATGGTGATGCAAAACGATTTAATTTTTATTTCGGTAATACAGGATTAATAGATGTTTTCGATATTAAAGCTAAAGAATGGTTTTCTAATATCTATACTGATTTATCTGAGCAGGGCGTGTCTGGTGTTTGGGGCGATCTAGGAGAACCTGAAGTACATCCCGATGATAGTTTGCACTACTTGTCTGACTGGGATATGACGGTACGCGGTGATGAAATACATAATGCCTACGGCCATGAATGGGCAAAGATGGTGTACCAAAACAATCTAAAAATAAAACCCAAAGAAAGACCTTTTATGATGATGCGCTCAGGATTTGCAGGTTCGCAACGATATGGAATGATCCCATGGACAGGCGATGTCGATCGCTCTTGGCAAGGATTAAAACCTCAAGTGGAATTGAGTCTTCAAATGGGACTGTTTGGCCTTGGTTACACCCATTCTGATTTGGGTGGTTTCGCAGGTGGAAAAGATTTTGATAAGGAGATGTATATTCGTTGGTTACAATATGGCGTTTTTCAGCCGGTTTATCGTCCCCATGCACAAGCTCATATAGAGCCAGAACCAGTATTCCATGATAAAGAAACGAAAGATATATTACGAAAATTCGTAAAGTTGCGTTATCAACTATTACCTTACAATTACAACTTGGCTTATCAAAATTCTACATCTGGAATACCATTAATGCGTCCCGTATTTTTTGAAGATGAAAATGACACAAACTTGATCGATATTAAGGATGCTTATTTTTGGGGGGATGCGTTCTTTGTTTCTCCAGTCACAAATGCAAATGAAATAGAACATAAGATGCTCTTACCAAAAGGGGTTTGGTTCGATTTTTGGGATGATACGCGTTATGTTGGCGATAAAGAAGTCGACTTGCCTGTTTCTTTAGAAACACTACCAGTGATGGTGAGAGCTGGATCTTTTATTCCTATGATTGACTCAATTAACAATACCTCCGAATATTCTAGTGAAAATTTAACAGTACATTATTACGCCGACAAGAGTGTTCCAAATAGCGAATATAAACTATTTGAAGATGATGGTGAAAATCCAAATTCAATGCGGGATAGTTCTTTCGAGTTTCTTAACTTTAAAGCTCAACACACGCAGCAAAAATTGGAAATAAAACTGTCTCGAACAGGTGATGGATATAAAGGAATGCCGATTGATCGAAATATTGAATTGGTTATTCATAATTGGAATAGTCGTCATAGAGAAATCAATATTGATGGCTATAAGTTGGATGAAAGTAACTACGATGAAAAAGCTAAGATGTTGACTCTTGAGTTAACTTGGCGCGATAAAGAACTGTCCATAGAAATAAGTGAAGAAGAGTGATTTATGAAATTAAAATTATATAGAATCATACTAATTATTTTTTTCTCTCTGTTGACCCTGTCTTGTACTTTAAGTGATGAAGTAAAGAAGGTAGATATTGATACGAAAGAGGACATTCATCCGAACGAAACTCTCGATAAAAAACGAAAAGGAAAACCTGTCATCTATCAGGTATTCACTCGGTTATTTGGTAATAAAAACTCGACCAATAAACCATGGGGTACACTCGAAGAAAATGGTGTGGGTAAATTTAATGATTTCACAGATAAAGCATTAGAAGGAATTAAAGAGTTTGGTGTATCGCATATTTGGTACACAGGTGTTCCACATCATGGCGTTATTGCAGATTATACAAAATATGGTATCTCGAATGATGATCCTGATATTGTAAAAGGGCGGGCAGGTTCTCCCTATGCTGTTAAAGACTATTACAATGTAAACCCTGATTTGGCTGTCGCCCCTTTAAAGAGATTGGAAGAGTTTAAAGCGCTGATTACGCGAACGCACAAACATAATATGAAAGTGATTATTGATATTGTTCCCAATCATATTGCCAGAAATTATCAGTCAACAACGAACCCGAAAGGTGTAAAAAATTTTGGTGCAGATGATGATACTACCGTTGAATATAAAAGAGATAATAACTTTTACTATGTTGTCAGCGAGAAATTTAAAGTACCTAAAGCTAAAAGTGGGTACAAACCACTTAACGGTGAAACACATATACTATCTGATAACTATTTTAAAGAAGAGCCTGCAAAATGGACAGGTAACGGAACTCGCAAAGCTCAACCTGACATTAATGATTGGTATGAAACTGTCAAAGTTAATTATGGTGTAAGACCCGACGGTAGTTTTGATTTCGATAGATTACCAAAAGAGTACTCAACTAAACCTCACTCTGAGCATTTTATTTTCTGGAAGAATAAATCAGTCCCAGACTCTTGGGAGAAATTTCGAGACATCGTTATTTACTGGACTGATTTAGGTGTCGATGGATTTCGATATGATATGGCGGAAATGGTTCCGGTTGAGTTTTGGAGTTACTTAAACTCAGCTATTAAAAACAGAAACCCAGAAGCAACGTTAATAGCAGAAGTCTACAACCCTTCAATATATCGTGATTATATTGCATTAGGGAAAATGGACTATCTTTACGACAAGGTAGATTTCTACGATACACTCAAGGGAATTATGCAAGGTAAACTTCCTTCATCCAACCTATTGCATATTGTTGAAAAGTTCTCTGATATTGACCAGTACCTATTACACTTTTTAGAGAATCATGATGAGCAAAGAATAGCGAGTCCTGATTTTTCTGGTGATGCGAATAAGGGTAAACCTGCGATGGTCGTTTCAGCTTTAATCGGAAAGGCGCCAACCATGCTTTATTACGGACAGGCATTAGGGGAGCCAGGACAAGGTGATGCCGGATTTGGTCATTCTACTCGCACCACTATTTTTGATTATTGGGGGGTTCCTTCGATACAACGATGGATGAATGATGGTGAATTCGATGGTGGTAAATTGACAAAGTCTGAAAAGTCGTTGCGAAAATATTATGTTGATCTTCTTTCCTTTAGTGCTGAATCATCGGCGATGAAAGGTGATTTTTATGACCTTCATACAGAAAATATAATTGCCGCGAACGGATCCATTAAGAGTGATTATAATGAACATCTTTTTAGTTTTTCGAGATTTGATGTAAATCAAAAAATAATTGTTGTTAGTAATTTTTCTGAAAAGGAGCTTGATTTCGAATTCTTGGTTCCGCAATCGCTTATCAATAAATGGAAATTACATGATGGAGTTTATAAAATAACAAATAGATTGTCAGAAAATCCATCAAGGAATGTAGCTAGTTTAAGAGTCAAAGACAATGTAGGAAAAATAATGATGAAGATGAATTCGTTAGAGTCAAAAGTGTTAATAATAAATGAATAAAATTCAAGTAAAGGCACTGATAATAGTTTGTTTATCAGCTTTAGTAACTAGTTGTAGTGCCGACAAATCAAAAGTTGCTAGTGCAGCAAGTAATGTAATAGTTTTAGATCAAACCAATTTATTCCTCATAGTCAAGATTCCTTTCAATTAGAAACTAAATAACTTCTTAATGATGTTTCTTAATAAGATGCTTGCCTCATCCTGATCTGTATTTACGTGCCAATAGAGATGAGTTTTAATATCTGGTAACTTTATAGGCAAAGGTATAGATACAATATCAGCATCACATAACTGTTTTCCAAGCATCGAAGGAATAGTTAACAGTGAATCTGAATCTTTCAGAATTTGTGTTGCCGTTTGATAAGTTTGACAACGGATTTTAATATCCCTAGTAATTCCTAGTTGTGCAAAAGCAATATCTTCAATAACTTTTCCTGATGCCCTATTAGATACTGATAAGTGACTTCCACTTAAGTATGAATCACTATCCAAATTATTAATTAACGAATTGTTTTTATTGATTAGTACGCAATATGGGTCGCTCGATAATATACAGTGTTGTATTGGATTTCTTTTTGATAAAGCGACGTCAATCACAACATCAATTCTTCCTGAAGTTAACTGACGAGTTGTTTCTTTTCTATCCAACCAAATACTAGACAATTTAGCAAAAGGTGTTTCTTGTCGTAATTGATTTAGTAATTGGGGTATTACATAGGGTTCAACCGCATCATGGATTGCTACCTTAAATGTTTGTTGCGTTGTTTTTGCGTCAAATTCGCCACACTGTTGAAGTATTTGGCGTAGTTTAAATAAGATGTCTAATAGTTGCGGAGCCATTCTTTCACAGGCAGGCGTTGGTAGCATTAACTGTCCTTTTCTTACAAATAGTGGATCGTTTAAACTCGTTCTTAGTCTTTTAATTGCATGACTTACGGCTGAAGGACTTAAACAAAGTGCTTTAGAAGTGTTAGTCATATTTTTTTCATGGTACAAACTCTCGAATATCTTTAACAAATTAAGATCCAATTGCTGTATATTTTTTGACCCAGGCAAAGTTATTCTCCTCTATGACATTTATACAATGTTATGAATTAAATTCATAACATTGTATCAAACAAGTTCACTTCATTCATTATGATGTTTGGTTTAATATTAGGTTCATCAATCATCCTTTTAACTTGTTAAATAAGCAGAGCAAACAGAGGTATCTTATGAATTTTGAATATAGTGATAAAGCGAACGATTACTTGAAACGTTTGAAAACGTTTATGAATAAAGAAGTACTTCCCTTAGAAAAAAGCATTATTGAAGAAAATGCTAATAACAACGAAACAAGTGACTGGACTCAGTGGAAAGTACCTTCAGCAATTGAACCGTTAAAGCAAAAAGCGCGTGAGCAAGGCTTGTGGAATTTATTTTTACCCGATGACGAATTAGCTAAAGGGCTTACGTGTTTGGAATATGCGCCTCTAGCCGAAGAAACTGGAAGAAGTTTTATTGCTCCGGAAATCTTTAATTGTAATGCGCCAGATACCGGAAATATGGAAGTGCTTTATCATTTTGGAACTGATGCTCAAAAAGAACAATGGTTAAAACCTTTACTAGCGGGAGAAATACGTTCCGTTTTTGCAATGACGGAGCCTGATGTTGCGTCTTCCGATGCAACCAATATGGCTGCGACGATTGCAGAGCAGGGGGATAATCTAATACTTAATGGCAGTAAATGGTGGACAACAGGTTTAGGTCATCCAAATGCTAAAATAGCAATTTTTATGGGACTATCAAATCCAGAGAATAATCGTCACTCTCAACATAGTATGGTTTTAGTGCCATTAGATACTCCAGGAGTAGAAATAAAAAGGATGTTAACAGCCAGTGGTGAGTATGATGCACCTTATGGGCATGGAGAAGTACACTTTAATGATGTCATGGTGCCTAAAACCAATTTAATCTGGGGGCTTGGTAAAGGTTTTGCTGTTGCACAAGGACGTTTGGGACCTGGTCGTATTCATCATTGTATGAGAGCAATCGGTGCAGCTGAACGCTCTCTTGAATTAATGATAAAACGCGGAAAGAGTAGAGTAGCGTTTGGAAAACCTATTATTAAATTAGGAGGTAACTTAGAAAGGGTGGCCAAAGCTAGAATGTTAATTGATCAGGCGCGATTATTAACACTTAATGCTGCTTGGAAAATTGATAAGTTAGGTGTCAAAAATGCCATGACAGAAATTTCAGCCATCAAAGTTGTAGTACCAAACATGCTTCAAGAAGTTACCGACATGGCGATTCAAATTCATGGTGGAGCAGGGGTGAGTTCTGATTTTCCTTTAGCCATGTTTTCTATTATGGCTAGAAGCCTTAGACTAGCTGATGGCCCAGATGAAGTTCATATGGGTATGGTGTCGAGATTAGAGTTGGCTAAATATAAGGACTAAATATTAGGATTAAACACAGGATTAAACACAGGATTAAATAAGTGATAATTCGATAAAAAGTTGACTGTTGTCAATTGTATTCGAGTTAGTATAGATGATAATAAATATTATACACCGACTCAAAAACAATAAAATAATTCAAATGGAGCATGATATGACAACAAAATCGAATAACTACTCTTCTGATATTGAAATAGCACGTAACGCTAAGATGGCGCCAATTGAAAATATCGCTGAAAAATTGGGGATTGCTTCAGAGCATGTCATTCATTATGGTAAATATCGTGCCAAGATTGAGAGGAAATATTTAGAATCTGTTTCAGAGTCTAAGCTCGGTAAATTGATTTTAGTTGCTGGAATAACACCTACAAAAGCGGGGGAAGGTAAAACAACTACTTCGGTAGGATTAGGTGATGGACTCAATAAGATAGGTAAAAGTGTTGCAATTTGTCTGAGAGAACCGTCACTAGGTCCTTGTTTTGGTATGAAGGGTGGAGCTGCTGGTGGAGGACAATCGCAAGTTGTCCCTATGGAAGAAATAAACCTTCATTTCAATGGTGATTTTCATGCAATAGGGGCGGCTCATAATTTATTATCGGCAATGATTGATAATCATATTTATTGGGGAAATGAGTTACGAATAGATATTCGAAAAATATCTTGGGGTCGCGTGATGGATATGAACGATCGTGCGCTTAGACAAACAACTGCAGCTTTGGGTGGTGTGTTCAATGGATTTCCTCGAACCGATCACTTTGATATTACGGTTGCGTCTGAAATTATGGCAATTTTCTGTTTAGCCAACAATCTTGAAGATTTAAAGCAAAGAATTGGTGACATTATTGTTGCTGAATCTTTAGATGGGGAACCAATATTCGCTCGAGATATAAAAGCTGTTGGAGCTATGACCGCATTATTGAAAGATGCAATACAACCTAATCTAGTACAAACTATGGAAGGTACACCTTGCTTCATTCACGGTGGACCTTTCGCCAATATCGCACATGGCTGTAATTCGGTTATCGCTACTAAAGCAGCACTTCAACATGCCGACTATGTCATCACCGAGGCAGGGTTTGGTGCAGATTTAGGTGCTGAAAAATTCTTTAATATAAAAATGAGACAGTCAGGTTTAAAGCCTGATATGGCTATTATTGTTGCAACTATTCGCGCCTTAAAAATGCACGGAGGAATCGAGGAAGCGGATCTATCTAATGAAAATATTGAAGCACTTGAGAAAGGTTTTTCTAATTTAAAACGTCATGTTATGAATACTAGAAAGTTCGGTGTCCCCGTTATGGTAGCTATTAATAGTTTTGTAGATGACACTGCTGCTGAAAGAAAATGTCTGATGAATTTGTGCGAGCAAACAGGAATAGAGATTGTTGAGTCTAGTCATTGGGAGTTTGGTAGTGATGGTAGCGAGAATCTAGCGAATGCGGTTGTAAAAATGTTAAATCAACAACCTGCAAAATTTGAGTACCTATATAATTCACAGATGTCACTGTGGGCTAAAACTCACACTATCGCCCATGAGCTTTATGGTGCTGAGGATATAATTGCTGATACTAAGGTTCGAAATCAGTTTGCCGAGTATCAAAAAAAGTACGGCGACTTACCTATCTGTATTGCTAAAACACCTCTTTCATTTAGTACCGATCCGCTTTTCAAAGGTGCTCCATCTGGTCATGTTATTCCAATCAAGGAACTTCGATTATCCCATGGCGCAAGGTTTATTGTAGTGATCTGTGGAAATATTATGACAATGCCTGGATTGCCAAGAAAGCCAGCCGCAGAGGACATATACGTTAATAAAGATGGAGAAATTGAAGGGTTGTTTTAAAGTGACGAATTAACCCATTTAAACACTTTCAATATCAACGGCAACTACTTTATATTCTGGGCATTTGGTTTCTGTGTCAGTTTCTGCACTGGTTACCATATTCACTAATACTTCAGGAAAATGAAAAGTTGTTCTCAATATACCTGGTTTAACTTTTTTGGTCACTTCAACATTGAGAGTAACTTCACCTCGATTTGAAGTGATTTTAGCAAGTTGACCATTTTGAAGTTGTTTAGCTTTTGCGTCTTTTGGATTTATCATAATCACGTCTTGATCAAGAATTTTGGCGTTAGCCGTTCTTCTTGTCATTGTTGCAGCGTTATAATGTTGTAGCTCTCGGCCTGTGGTTAAAATAAATGGATATTGCTCTTGGTGCTTTTCGATTTCTTTACTTTCTTCAAAATCGAAATAATGAAATTTACCTTTACCTCGTGTAAATGCATTCTGATGCAAAATTTGAGTATCAATACCGTTCTCTTTAACAGGCCATTGTAAACCTTGAGTACCCAAATTTTCCCAGGTGACACCTTTGAAAAAAGGCACAACTCCTGCTACCTCCTCTAATACTGTAGCAGCATCATAATCATTTTGCGGATAACCCAGTTTACGCATCATTTCGACGATAATTTGACCATCTGTTTTACAACCTTTTAGTGGTTTAACCGCGGCGTTTACTTTTTGGATTCTTCTTTCACCATTTGTAAAGGTACCAGATTTTTCTAAAAAAGATGTTCCAGGTAAAACGACATCAGCCATTTTTGCAGTTTCTGAATAAAATATTTCTTGAACAATCAATAGCTCTAAATTATCTAAACTTTTTATAACATGACTGGTATTAGGATCCGTTTGTACAACATCCTCCCCTAAAATCCACATCGCTTTTAAATCACCGTTGATAGCAGCATCAAACATTTCAGGAATTTTTTTGCCATTAGTCGTTGGTGATGGCATTCCGTATTTTTCAGTGTAATAGTCTCGGTTTTCAATATTATCCATAGGTAAGTATCCTGCACCTTGGTGTGGTTGGCATCCCATATCTGCTGCACCTTGAACATTATTTTGTCCGCGTAAAGGATTAACTCCAACACCTTTCCTTCCAATATTTCCAGTCATCATTGCAAGGTTAGCAATTTGCATAACCGTTTTAGTGCCTTGAGAATGTTCAGTGACACCAAGCCCATGAAATGACATTGCGTTATTTGCATTTGCATAAGCGAGCGCCGCATTTTTTACAAGTTCTTTATCTAAACCAGAAATGCTTGCCATTGCATCAACATCCAATTGCTTGATGTTGTGCCAAAACTCAGCAACACTTTCACATCGTTCATCAATAAAGTCTTGATCTAACAGTCCTGCATCGATTATAAAATATTGCATCATATTCAAAACCGCAATGTTAGTTCCTGGTCTTAAAGCTAAGTGATAATCTGCTAGTTTAGCTAATTCAGTTTCAACTGGGTCTAATACAATAAGCGTTTTTCCAGATAATGTGGCTTGTTTTATTTTTGCGCCAGTTACAGGATGTGCAGCGGTTGGGTTGGCTCCGATCAATAAGATGGTATCTGTAAATTGTATGTCAGAAATTGAATTAGTAGCGGCGCCTGTACCAAAACTTTGTTGCATACCGTAAGCGGTTGGTGAATGACAAACTCTTGCGCAACAATCTATATTATTAGTTCCAATCGCTGCCCGTATCATTTTTTGAAATAGATAGTTTTCTTCATTAGTACAACGAGCAGAGGATATTCCGGCGATAGCATCCGCACCATGTTCCTTTTTAATTTGAGAAAATTTGTCTGCGATAAAGTCTAATGCTTCGTCCCAATTACAGGGTTCTAACTCTCCATTTTTTCGAATTAGTGGAGAGGTTAGTCTATCTGGGTGATTATAAAATTTGAAAGCATAACGACCTTTTAAACAAGTATGCCCCGCATTAACCTCGGCATCTTTTGGTGCTTGAATCGACAATATTTGATTATCTTTTACTGAGACTTCTAAATTGCAACCAACGCCACAATAGGAGCAAATCGTCCTCACTTTCTTTTCAGCTTCAATTGACTTTGCTTGAAAGACATCAGAGATTGCAGATGTTGGGCATATTTGTGCGCAGGCTCCACAGGATACACAAGACGAATCACCAAATGAACCATCATCATCTACCGATATTTTGGCGTCAAAACCACGACCAGACATAGTTAATACAAATTGCCCTTGAATTTCGTCACACGCTCTGACGCATCGAGAACAATTAATACATTTAGATAAATCCATTCTCATATAAGGATGGCTTGTATCTTTTTCACGATCTAAATGATTTTTTCCTTTCGCATAACGCACTTCTCTAATACCAACTGCAGCTGCTACATCTTGCAATTCACACGCACCATTGGCTTCGCAAGTTAAACAATCTAAAGGATGATCGGTTAACACTAATTCGATAATATTTTTTCTTAATTTTTGAATGTTTGCTGAGTTGGTTGAAATATGCATTCCAGCAGTCATTGGAGTATGACAGGATGCTACCGCTTTAGATTTTCCGTCTTCACTGAACTTGACATCAACCGAGCAAACTCTACACGCTCCATAGGCTTTTACTCTAGGTTCAGCACAAAGTGTAGGAACTGTTTTCTGACCAATGTTTTTTTTAATAAACTTTAAAATTGAGAGGCCCTCAACAAATGGGTATGCCTTTCCGTCTATAAAAACATTCTTAGTCTTTTTCAATATTGCGATAGTTTCTGACATGTTAAATCTCCTTTATCGCTATTTTGTTGTTTGCGAACTCTTCCGGAAAATATTGCAATAAATTTTTGATGGCTAAAGGTAATCCACCACCCAACGCACAGAGTGATCCTTGTTCCATGGTATCTAATAAGTCATCTAACAACTCAGAGTCATAGTTTTTATTTTCTAACATTTCTGAGCCGCGGACAGATCCTATTCGACAGGGGAAACATTTTCCGCATGATTCATCGGCTACAAATTCAAATAAATGTTTAGCATACTCTAAAGCAGAAAAATCTTTAGGAATACAAACAAAACTGGCATGACCTAATAGGAAGCCTGCATCACTAAAGCTTTCATAGTCTAATTTTAAATTTCTAATTTTCTCGATTGGAACAACGCCTCCAAGAGGCCCTCCAATTTGTATCGCTTTGATATCTTTTTTAAAACCTTCGCCTATATCATCTATTATGAATGATAGAGGCGTGGACATATCGACTTCATATAATCCTGGATGATTAAATAAACCATCTAAACAAATCAATTTAGTGCCTGTTGACTTTCCATTTCCAATTGGATGATAAGCTTTTCCGTTAGTCAAAAATACGGATGTAGCCGCCACGAGAGTTTCCACATTATTAACCACGGTTGGCTTTTTATATAATCCTTCAACAGTTGGAAAGGGGGGGCGCACATCAACTTCTGCGCGCCGACCTTCAATCGACGCAATCAAAGCAGTTTCCTCGCCACAAATATAAGCACCTTGGCCAACGACTACTTCAATATCAAAATTAAAGTCTGAGCCGAGAATGTTTTTTCCTAACAAGTTTTGGTTGATTAAAGAATCTATCGTTTGTTGAATCACTTTTATAGATTCAGGATACTCTCCTCGAATATAGATAAAGCCTGTATCAGATTTGATTGTTTTTGCACAAAGTAACATGCCAAATATTAATTTGAGCGGTTGTTGCTCCATTAAATACCGGTCAGAGAATGCACCAGGATCGCCTTCATCAGCATTACAGATGACATACTTTTGCAACGATGTTTGATCCGCACAACTTTGCCATTTTATTGCCATTGGAAATCCAGCTCCACCACGACCACGAAGTCCTGAATCGATTATATTAGCTAGCAGTGATTCTTGGTTACACCCAAGAAGATTCTTAATGTGTGCTTTAAAATGGGATAGGCTTGATAGTAATTTGTCTTCCACTAAAAAACTTTTGCTTGAGAATGATTTTGCTGTATATGGCTTTGAGTCGATACTGAGGTTTGAGAGTGTTTTTTCTATAATGTTATCCAGTTGATTGATATCATCGCCTGAATAATTAGTTCCAACTGAATTTGTTGTCTTTTTAAAGCGAATATGAAAAGCATTATTATCGTAGCAACGCCCTAAGCATTTCATTTCACCGACACGGTCAAAGCGCTCTTCTAGTTTCGCTTTGACTAATTCTTGACCACCTTTACAAAGACAGGCTGTACCTGAACAAATATATGCTTCTGGCTGCTCTGACTTCAAAAAATCGTAAAAGCTTCGGGTGCCGGGAATAGTTGAAGCGCCTAGATTATATTGATCGGCTAACTTTACATCGTTATGGCTATTCTCAACAAGTTTATTTAAAAGGCTGCCATTGTGCTTTCCCGTAAGTAAACTGATATTTTTTGACATTTTTCTATCCTAAGCACGCTCTTTTACGTTAATGTAACATAAAAAAGGCAGTCTTTAGTCGCTATTTCTGAGATGCTAGTAACCATATAAAACTGCATTTCCTTGGTTGTATAAACAGAACCGCCTCGAACCTCAAAAAGATTACCTGCTAAGTCATTATTTTTACCATCAATAGCTTGGAATAGAAGATTGCAATGATCAATATTCCAACCAATAAATTCACCAGCGGGAGTGACGTCATTATTTAGACTTTCTATATCTGCGCGCAACGTTATATCGGTTGTTTGTAACGGATGGTCTGAAAAACCTACCGTAGCATCACCCTTTAACTCTATTCGTAAAGGATTCATTCTAATTTTAATTTTGCTAGTTTTTCTATTAAAAAGTGAAACCGTATCAAAGAAATTTTGAATGCCAATGGTTGCAACTTGATGGGACTTATTTTCATTCGCGCCGCCGCATTCAATGGTTACAATAGGAGCATCAAGTTGCTGTTCCATAATTGCGCCAACAGGTATCGTGGTTTTGATCATGTTGTCGGTAAAAAATTCGGCAAGTAACTTATGATTGATATCTGAATGAACCGCTACTGCGAATGCTGGACTTACCCCCGATGTATTATGTAGATCTAAAATGGCTTCAACAGTTCCTTTATAGGGTTTTACTCCAATTTCATCCTTATTGCTAATTAGTGATAGAATTTGCTGTGCTCTAAAAGTGACAGAAAATTCAATGTTTTGTTTGTTATCTGCCGTTAAGTTCGTTTGATTAGCCAATGTAAAAAAACGATTTAAATCATCATTTTGACTGATATAACGATGAGTGAAGCAGGGCTTAGTTTGAGCCGCTTCTGGATTACAAAAAATGATTCGTACGTTCGTTACTGGCCGTTCATTAGATTTCAACCAAAGATGACAAGCTATTAAACCTGAAGGCTCATTTCCATGAATCAGTGTGGTTATTATTCTAGTTTTGTTTTGATTAAGTCCTTCAATATCATAAACAGTTAATCCGTTTAAAGATTTTAAAAACTCAAGAGGTTTTTCTGCAATGTTAGTGCGATCACTGTCGTTCAAAAAAGTGATGTTGGTTGATAGCAATGTCATTTCCAACGTGTTTCCCATTCGCTAACCGGTTGTCCTGACATCTGATTCAGAAAATATTCTTCTAACATTTCCGCACAAGCAATATCGTTCGTTTTTGTTTTTCTTATATGTTTAAAAGTATTCTTAATCCAACTAGCGCCATTAATATTTTTAGATAATCTTCGTTGAATGATTGTTAAATATTTATCACGTTCTTGACGATCAACTTTTAATTTTGATAGACCATCACTGGCCACTTGTAACATATCATCAATCACGTTTCGGATTGGCACTTCAACAGGTTTGTTTTGATAGTTTTGCGGCCATAAAATGGTAGCGTTTAAGCCATCTTTTGCAGCGCGATAGAAGTTGTATTCCGCAAATCTAAAAGGAATGCGAGACATATATTCGTCTAGTTTTTCTTCTAATCCAACAGCCATTCCAATTGAAAAAGCTGCGTTGGCAGACATGTCTAAAGCCGTAGGCCCTGCGGGTAAGGCCCTAAATTCAATACGCAAATGTCCATTGCCATGATTAGAATATACAGCACGATTCCATGGCCAAGTCGTCCCCATATGAAGATTTAATTCAGCCAATTCAGGTAGACCTTTACTTCCAACTTGCTCATCATATAATTCTGGAAAAATTGGACTATACAAATTGACGGTTTCAGAAAATAATTCCCAGCCAGATTTTCTTACCCAACCATGACCAAATGTTACTCTTGCGGGTTGTCGCCAACCACTTGCGTCAGGCATCCTACTATCGGTTGATTGTTTAAAAAGCACGACTCTGGTTTCATCCCATAAACATTTACCTAATAACATAGGTGAGTTTGCAGAAACGCCTAACGCCATTGGCAGAGTCAGTTGTGCTGCATTAAAAGTATTAGCGAACTTATCTCTATCAGTCATTAAATGAACTTGGAAAGATGTATTTGCACCTTCAACACAAACTTCTGAAGTTCTGAAATCAACGGATTCTTCGCCATCAATCTTAATATGAAAGGCTTCTCCTCTGTGTTTTAATAACTCTCTAGCAAGAACACTATATCGACTTAAATCTGTCATATTATCGGCACTTAAATCTTCTTGTTTCAGTGTGGGTAAAATACCGATTGCCAAAGGCTTTGTATCAAGCGTTTCTGCAACTTTCCAAAGGTAATTGAACTTCGTTAACATTTCCTTGGTAATACTGCTGAAAGGTTTTCCTTCGGCAAGCGTAGGAGAAAGGTTTAGCTCTAGATTAAATTTGTTCAATTCTGATTGAAACTGCTCATCTTTTAGTAACGCTAGGAGTTCCAAATTTACCGGGCTAACTTGACTAGATTTATCCATTAAATAAAACTCTAGTTCTGCACCAATACTTAAAGGTTCATCTCCAAAACTTTCTGATGTTATTATTGATTTTAATTGATCAGCTTGGTCATGAATTCTACGATTAAACTGTTCATAGTCTTTAGCAGAATATTCTTTATCGGTTATCTCTCTTCCCATTTGAAACTCCTTCTTTGATCTCTATCTTCTTTCATAGTTTTTTAAAGATGCTTAGACGCGTAATCTGCAAGTCTCGATCGTTCGCCGGTTTGTAATTTAATATGTCCGCTATATTGCCAGTGTTTAAAATGATCAACCACATAAGAAATTCCAGAACTAGATTCGGTTAAATAAGGCGTGTCAATTTGCCCAACATTACCTAAACATATCATTTTTGTTCCAGGCCCAGCTCTTGTAACAAGAGTCTTCATTTGTTTGGGTGTTAAGTTTTGCGCTTCATCGATAATGACTAATTTATTAATGAATGTGCGACCTCTCATAAAATTAAGTGAACGAACTTTTAACCACTTCTGCAAAATGTCTTGGGTTGCTTGTTGTCCCCACTCTTCATTTGATTGGGCCGGGGATAGTACTTCTAGATTGTCAGTAAATGCTCCCATCCAAGGATTCATTTTTTCTTCTTCTGTGCCAGGTAAAAAACCTATATCTTCGCCAACTGGAATCGTTACTCGCGTTACAATTATTTCATTGTAACGTTTCTCTTCAATTGTTTGCTCTAACGCGGCAGCTAGGGCTAATAAAGTTTTTCCTGTTCCCGCAGGGCCTTGTAAAGTGACAAAATCAATTTGAGGATCCATTAGAAGGTTTAAAGCGAAACTTTGCTCTCTATTTCTCGCAGTAATACCCCACACTTTATGATTGTTAGCGATAAAATCTTTAGCTAATTCTATAGTCGCTTTTTCATCTTTTATCGCTCGAACCGTTGCAGAAAAATCAGAACTATCATCCATATAAATAAACTGGTTAACTGACCAGGTTTTCACCAATGGACCGGTTAAATTATAAAAAGTTCGACCTTCCTCTTGCCATGACTCCATTTCTTTATCATGGTTAGACCAAAAGTCATCGGGTAGTTGACTATATCCAACAAAAAGATTTTCAAAGTCATCCGTCACTTGATCGTTAAAGTAATCTTCTGATAACACGCCAAGGATTTTTGCTTTAATACGAAGGTTAATATCTTTTGATACTAGAATGACTTGTTTTTCGGTATCTTTATCGGAAATCTTGCCTTTTCGATTTTGAAGTTCTAGAGATAGTTTTAAAATGGTATTATCGACTTTGCTAGATAGCAAACCTTCAGGTAGTATCGAATCTTCATTATTTTCTATGGAAAAAAATAAACGCCCAGACGTTCTATCTTCTTTTGGGAGATAAGGTGAATTGCCAAGAGGTATTCCTGAATCGATTTGTTCTTTAGACATTGACTGCATTAATTGGTCAAAATAGCGGCTAACTTGTCTAACGTTTCGTGCGACTTCCGACAGTCCTTTCTTACCATTATCCAATTCTTCTAGAACGACTAACGGGATATAAATGTCGTGTTCTGCGAATCTAAAAAGGGAAGTTGGATCGTGCATTAACACGTTAGTATCCAATACAAATAGTTTCTTTCTCTCTTTAGTTGATTTTGTCATACGTTTCCTTTGTCAAAAAACTAATTCGTTAAAGTCAAAGACGGGCGATCGGTTATTCCAACTCTTGGCAAGCTAATAATACCTCTTCTGCATGCCCTTTGACTTTTATCTTACGCCACTCTTTTACTAGCTTTCCAGATTTGTCAAATAGAAAAGTACTGCGTTCTATTCCCATATATTCCCTGCCATAAAGTTTTTTCAGTTTAATCACATCAAAAGCGTTACAAAGCTTTTCATCAGGGTCGGATATGAGCTCAAAGGAAAAGGATTGTTTTGCTTTAAAATTTTCGTGTCGTTTAATCGTATCTCTGGATACGCCGTAGATTTCTGTATTGGTTTTTTTGAATAATTGATGACGTTCAGTAAAATCTAATCCCTCAGTAGTGCATCCTGGTGTGCTGTCCTTGGGGTAGAAGTAAATAATGGTATTGACTTCACCCAACTTAGATAAGTTAATGCTTTTTTCGCCGGTCATTTCCAATTTTATATTAGGTAGTTTGTTACCAATTTTCATTTAATAATGTTCCTTTAGGATAAAATTTTAATAGTTAACTGGTTGTAAAGAAGCATCAATATTTTCTTTACGGCAAAAGATACTAAACTCATCTCTTAGTTTTGCTATATCAATTTCAGTTGGGATATTGATGGTTAACTTAATAAGAACTAATTTAGTGCCGGTTTGTTGAGCATCAAAGGTATTACAGCTTAACTCTTCGATATTAATGCCTTGATCCGCAAAAAATGCGGTAATACCATTACTTAGCCCACGTCTATCGAGAGTCGTCATTTTAACCCGGTAGGGCAGGTGTTCACCATGATGTGTTTTGGCAGTTGTTCTTTGAATCATGGTGGTCATGCCCATTGCATGCGCTTGATTGGGTAAACTATGCTCTAGTTTTGCTATGGCATTCCATTCACCGGATGCCATTAAAACAAGACTAAACTTGTTACCCATAGACTTCATTTTGCTTTCGATAATATTGCATTGGCAGCTAGTAACGATGTCTGTTATCTCTTTTACAAAACCGGGCTTATTGGGTGCTATTGCAGAGATCACTAAAAGTGATGGTTCAATGGTTTGATTCAATTTTGAGATATCCTGTCCTTCTAGTCCGGTTATGCTAATCACGTTTATTACTACAAGGTGAAATTTAAACGATTTTGCCTACACGTAAAAATTTCAAAGCATTAGTCCCACCTAGTTTACCCATATGATCCCCTTTTGTTAAGAGTACAAGATCATCACTTTTTAAATCCATTTTTTTGCACACTTCAGCTACCGCTAGTCGATTGACATCATGCCTTGCCAGAACGGTAGGGTCGAATTCGATTGCTTCAACGCCACGGTAAAGAGCCATTCGTCGATAGGTAGAGGTTAAGCGGGTAAGAGCAAAAATTGGTATACCACTGCGTATTCTCGACATGATCAACGGAGTGTGACCAGATTCCGTCAAACACACAATCGCTTTAATACCGTTGAGATGATTAGCAGCATACATTGTCGCTAGCGCAACAGCATCATCAATATTGTCCCATTGAATTTCGGCTCGATGTCCTGAAATTTTATTTGAGCGTTCTTTTTCTGCACCAATGCAAACCCTAGATACGGCTTCAACCACCTTAATGGGGTGTTCTCCCATAGCTGTCTCAGCAGAGAGCATGACTGCATCAGTACCATCTAAAACGGCGTTAGCAACATCAAACACCTCTGCACGAGTTGGTATTGCATTGGTAATCATTGATTCCATCATTTGAGTCGCGGTAATAACCGCTCTATCTAGCGCACGAGCTCTTTGAATAATACGTTTCTGCACGCCAATTAATTCGGCATCTCCAATTTCAACCCCGAGATCGCCACGCGCAACCATTACTGCCGCGGATGCTTTAATAATGCTATCTAAAATCTTGGGATCGTTAACTGTTTCTGCTCGTTCTATTTTTGCCACAATACCGGCGTAAAGACCCGCTTCTTTTGCTAACGATTTAGCCTGGTTAATATCATCCGCACTACGTGGGAATGATACAGCAAGGTAGTCAACTTCCATTTTTGCAGCGGTAATAATATCGCGTTTATCTTTATCAGTTAGTGCTGGAGCTGATAATCCACCACCTTTTTTGTTGATCCCTTTATTATTAGATAAATCGCCACCAACGATTACTTTAGTATCGATACGCATTCCGTTTATTGCCGTGATTTCAAATTCTAGGCGCCCATCATCTAACAGGAGTATGTCGCCAACCTTACATTCGTTTGGAAGTTCTCTGTAATCGATTCCAACCTGTGTTGCATCGCCAGCATCTCGATCCAAATCAGCATCAAATGCATAGGCTTGTCCTTTTTCTACGGTTACCTTTTGGCTTTTATATCGAGCAATTCGTATTTTAGGGCCTTGTAAATCACCTAATATAGCAATGTTTAAGCCTAGTTTTTTAGCTACTTGACGAACTATTTTGGCGCGTTTGATATGATCTTCAGGTTCACCATGGGAAAAATTCATTCTTACTACATTGGCACCGGCTTTAAAAAGTGCTTCTAGAGATTCAGCATTATCAGTAGCAGGACCAAGTGTAGTGACTATTTTCGTACGTCTAAGCAAAGGGGGAACTCCTAAAAGGATTAATTTGATGTTAAATAATTGATACAACTGTAAATTATCGACTTTAGGAGTAGATGTCTATAGAAAGTGAGACTTTTATTTTATAACCACTAATGTCAAAGGTACTAAGTGATTAGTTTTGGCTGTGAGAAACGTCAATTTCTGCATAACGCTAGATATGCCCATTATTATTCATCTTGAATAACGATGGGCATTGATATTAAGAAAATAGAACTGAGTAATACCTCTCTACTTAAGATGAGTAAACCATTCGCATAGTTTACTTATACCTTCTTTAATTTTATTAAATTCAAATTGAGCCGACGTTTCTAAGTTTTCAATATTATCAAAATCCTTAATGTTATCAGAAAAAATTTGACTACCATCAAAATCTACGAATGCTAAACGAGTAGTGAGACTCTTTTCTGCCATCCCAAAAGCACTACCTGGTAACAGTGCTACACCTATCTCTTCCATTAGCCTTGCAGTTAAGTCTTCTCCGGAATAAATATTAATATTCTTGAGTGCTTCAGTGTAATGACTAAAGTCTGGGAATAAGTAAAATCCCCCCTGTGCGCTGTGAGTGAAAATATTGGTTTGATTTAATTCTTGCGTAACATATTGACTAATTTGAATTAATACAATTCTTTGTCTACTTAGAAATATTTTTGCTTCATCTATATTTCTATACGCGTGTATCGTGGCAACTTGGATTGGAGTAGGAGCGCATGAGTAAGTTTCTGACGCGACGCCGATTACCGCTTGTTTAAAATCTTCTCCCAATTCTTTTGGTATATAATGAAAACCTAGACGCCAGCCTCCCGCACCGCACCACTTGGATAATCCTGATGAAACAATGCAGCCTTCTGGATAATAATCAGACAAAGTAGGGTAGTCTTTTTTATAGGTTAATAGGCTATAAATTTCGTCTGCAATAACAATGACTTTATGCTTTTTCATTACTTCAGCTAACTCAGATAGCTGTTTTGCGTTATAAGTTTGTCCTGTAGGATTGCTTGGGTAATTAAAGACTAGAACTAAAGGTATCTCAGTTTCTCTAGAACAACAATAGTCGTCCAATTGTTTGGCAGTGATGCTCCATTTGTCGTCAAAATTTGTTTCTATCCAATTAACTTCATGTCCAGCCAGTTTTCCTTGAGGCTCGTAGGAAACCCAACTAGGAGCCGGTAATAATATCTCGGCTCTCTTAAAGGCAGCCATAATACAAAAAAGCAGAATTTTACTACCTCCAGCGACAATAATCTGTTCTGGTTGCCAGTTCTTATTTTCAAACTCTTTATGAAAATCGCAGATTGATTGGCGAAGTTTTTTTAAACCTTGTACTGAAGTATATTCTTTTCTGCCCGCCGCATTCTTTAGTTCCTGTGTAATATTTGTAGGCACTGGAAACGGACTTTGACCGAAACCTAACTTATAAACCTTTTTATCATTTTCAATTCTTTCTTCAGATAATTGATTAATTAAAAGCGTTTCTGAATGTTTGCCTTTTCTTAAACTTGAAGAAATGTAATTTTGTAAAGTCATTTTGTATCTGCTGTAGTTGTATAGACAGTTTGAATAGATAGTCAGAATAATAACTTAGTGCTAGAAGGGCAAAGCAAAAGACAGAATGAAAATATATTTTCATTCTGTCTTTTTTCAGAGGGTTTAAATAATTTGGTGAGAGATAAAGCTCAGTTGGAAATGATTGCTTTTAAATAGAGGATGCTAATTGAAGAAAAATGGAATTATCTTCATTGCGTTTAAATTCTATATTGAAGCTTGTTTTTAACATACTTAAAAGACCTTCAATATCGCCCGTTCTGAACATACCCGCAACTTGTATATTTTTTAAATTGGAGTCATTGGCTAAATGAATTTGTACATTGCTATAACGACTGATCTCAGTCATAGCTTCTTCGAGAGATTCTCCTCGAAAAATCAAATTGCCTTGTCGCCAAGAAAGACTAGCAACAATTTCTATTGGTTCTACTTTTAGAACTTTGTGTTTGATTTTTCCTTTTATCTCTAGATTGATTTTCTCACCCTTTGATACTGAAATTAAGGTCTTAGAATTTAATGTTTTAGAAATTGAACGGGCCGTATCATTAGTAGCAAGTTTAGTTAGATCACTCGCGGGTATTTCTAAAGAAAGTGCATCTTTAATAACGACCTTACCATCAGTAACGATTAATTCAATTAATTCATTTTTAACTTCGATATTAAAAGCTGTACCGACGGCTTGTACAATTTTATCACCTATTTGCACTTGCAAAGGCCTAGACTTATCATGAGCGACATCTATATGTATTTCGCCTTGCTTCAAGTCTATAAAACGTATTTGATGTGAAAAGCTAATTTTTGCTTCTGTGTCGGTATTTAAAACTATTTTACTACCATCGGATAAAATGAAGGTGTTGCTTTCACCAATTTTAGTTTTCAATATTCTATTTGAATCCATTTTAACTAAATTAACTTTACCAGAGTTAATATCAGAGATATTGGATATTTGATAAAGCCCGATAGACAAAACAAAAAGAATTGACGCAGCAATAGATTTAACGAAATTTGATAGTGGTTTGGGTGAGAGTGCTTCTTGAGGGAAAATATCCGCAAGACGACTAAGCTCACTTGATTTATCCCACGTTTTAGCAACCTCCAAAAATAACTTGAGGTTTTCTTGATCTTGATCTAACCAGTTTTGTAATGATTTTTTCTCGCGCTTTGTAAGCCTACGGTCTATTTTAGTTACCCAATCACAGGCCTCATCCATACGCTGATTACTGAGTTCTCGATTTTTGTGTTTGAGTGCCCGCTTGTCTTTAAGCGTACGGTGTTCTTGTAATGAATGAACATTAGTCATGAGCTATACCCTTTTCGACTGAGAGTGCGCTCGCTATTGACAAGTTTGCATCTGAATTAAAGTTACTCATGTATATGGTGCAACGTTTTAATCCGTTTGAGATATGTTTTTCCACGGTACTTTGACTAATTCCTAGTTGTTCGGCTATTTCTTTTTGGCTATTGCCATACACTTTTTTTAATACAAATACTTTTCGACATTGAATTGGGAGCATTCTTACCGCGTCACAAAAGTGTTTAAATTCTTTATCTATAATGGTTGAGTGATACATTTCATCGGTCACTCTGTTCTCGCCATTTACTAAGTCTTCTAAAACTTGCTGGCTATCGACTCGAATAACCCGTTTATTCTCGGCTCTTTTAATATAGTCCAAAGCAAGATTTCTTGCTGTCTTATACATAAAGGCTTTAGGAGAGTCCATTCGGTCAATATTTTCTGTTTGACACAAGCGGACATAAGTTTCCTGCACGATATCTTCAATTTCGTGTGGGGGCACCATTCTAGAAACTAAGCGAGACAAAGCTTTACTAGATGTAGTAAACATTTTATGAAAGAAGTTGTGGTTGCTCATATAAAAATAATGCTTCAGCCTTTTGAAGAGTGACTAGTCTATATTGCTTATTAGGCTAAAACTAGGTCAAATTACCATTTATGACTTATAGAACGAGTGACACAACAAAATCCGCCACAATATAAATAGTTATTTATTGACAATCAAAAGTGACTTTATTTTATATACGATCAAGGGAACTTGTATCTGGTTGGTTTTTATAGGAAAATTGAGCACTTTTGTTAAATAATGAAACTCTTGGTTTTGTGTAGCCACCGAGAGAGAACTTCAGTATTTTGAATTATCTATGGTGGAAATTTCTTTGTTAATCGTTACTCCTATATGCGGAATGAGAATTCATGCATAAGGTATTGAAAAATCTAATAGTTTTTAGCTTTGTTTTTTGCTTTGTTTCTTGTACTAGTCTGGTTGAAGCGAAAGGAATTAAAGCTACTAAAAATAATAAATCGATAGATTTTGATATACCGGCACAAAGAGCCGACTTGTCTTTGATAAGCTTTGCAGAGCAGGCCAATATGACCTTGTTATTTCCTTTCGATAAGCTGAAAGCGAGAAACGCAAATAGATTAATTGGTAAATACTCAATTAAGGAAGGATTGAGTGTTATGTTGAAAAATACTGGTCTTGAAGTGAAATCTAGGAGAAATGGGCAAATTTCAATAACAATAAATTCGAATTTAGAGGAAGATAACATGAAGAATATGCCTAGAAAGACGCTGATAGCCACACTATTAGCTTCATTTTTTGCCCCAACAGCTGTCATGGCTTTTGAAGCAGATGATTCTGCGGAAGAGGGTACAAAAGTATTAATCATTGGTTCTAGAAGTCGAGCGCCAAGAACGATTGCTGATTCACCGGTTCCTGTTGATATATTAAGTGCTGATGACCTGAGCGCAATGGGTGGAACGGCTGATATCACAGATAATTTAAAAATGATGATTCCTTCATATACTGCTACCCCAGCAACAGGTGATGGTAGTGCATTTGTTAGAACTACGTCGTTACGTGGTACTGCTCCTGATCAGACACTTGTTCTGATAGACGGAAAGCGTCGTCATAGAAGTGCGTTAATCCAATTGTTTGCTCCTGCTGCTGGTCAAGGTGCTCATGGAGCTGATGTAGGTATGGTTCCAGCTATCGCTCTTAAAAGAGTTGAAGTCTTAAGAGATGGAGCTGCATCTCAGTATGGTTCTGATGCTATTGCAGGTGTAATTAATTTTGTAACTAAAGATGATTCCGAAGGTGGAACAGTTGAGCTTCAATATGGTCAACATTATGAAGGCGAATCTAGTTTAAAATTTGGCTTTAACAAGGGAATGAAAATGGGCGAAAATGGTTTCGCTAATTTTAGTTTAGAGTATGTAGATAACGAAAATCTAAATAGAAGTATTCAACATCCTAAAGCTCAAACATTAATTGATGCTGGAGTTACAGGCGTTGGAGCTGATTCTCCATACAATGATGGACTTGCACAAACATGGGGGCGTCCAGAAACTAGTGGTTTAAGAACTTTTCTTAATATGGGAGTAGACTTGGGTGACTCAATGAATTGGTATGGTCGAGTTGGCTATGGCAGTACAGAAGGCCGTTACAGATTTTTCTATAGAGACGTAAATAATAGCATTTTTAGACAAACAGATGACAATGGCGTTTTAGATGGTGGTTTTGTCTTTGACGGCTTTACTGGTGTTCAAGCGGATGTTGGTTTTACTCCTTTTTTAGATGGTGAACAAACGGACATTAGTGTCGTAACTGGAGTACAAGGTGATTTTTCAGGTGGAACTTATTTCGATTTTAGTGTTGGTTTCGGTTCTAATGAACTTGATTATTTCTTAAATAACAGTATTAACCCTAGTTTAGGGTTAACTGCTGATCTTCAAATCCCTCAATTTGGTTTTGATACGGGTGGTCTTAAGCAAGAAGAAATCAATTTGAATGCTGACTTCTCGACGCCTGTCGGAGATAATTTCAACTTTGCGTATGGTGCTGAGTGGCGTGAAGAAACTTACACC
>JQIA01000106.1_pt1 | contig 37192 bp, 19 predicted proteins | sample 811431 | NCBI WGS metagenome assembly JQIA01 (sample SAMN02998118, study PRJNA258478) | marine sediment metagenome | biome: marine; feature: seafloor; material: sediment; isolation source: oil-polluted sediment collected from 3 locations (0.5 km, 0.7 km and 0.9 km)... | place: USA: Gulf of Mexico ...
ATAGATATATGAGCTATTTTTTTCCAACCATCGCTAAGCTCAACTTTAGCCGTATCAATAGTGATAGGAAACAAATTAACAAACCATCTAGGCGTTTGTTCAAGTTTACTTTCCCGAGTATCTTTAAAAAGTAGTCGATTAACCGGAATTAGCGCCGCTCCCTTAACAGAGATAATATCACCTTGATGTGTTGCATTTATTCCAGCAGGAATCGCTTGAAATTCTATCTGTATGACTGTTTCATCAATAAAATTATCATTAGGTAAAAATCGTAGCCATTGAATGCTTGTGTTGTGATGATTAGTTTTTTTGCTATGATTCAGATCGGCTAAGCGTGATTGCAAATTAGCTTTATCTACATTGGTCGTTAATATCCCATGTTTTTTGTTAACAGAAATACTTTTTAATCGCCATTGGCCATGCGAAAACTTTTTATCCGTTGCTAAGTTTAATAATTGTTGTGCGCTATACTTGACGGCAAGACTCTCCAAACGAATTTCTTTAAAAAAACCTCGATTAGCCACGATACTGATCAGAGAAGATATTTTTGGGTCACTAATATCTTTCATTAATGGACTTAGTGATAGAGCCAAAGAAGTAGAAGTATCGTGCGCACGACTGTAAGATTCGCTTTGTAAAAACTGCTTACTGTCATTGACACTTATTAAAAAATTTCCAGTAAAAACGATAGTGAAAATAATTAATAAAAATATTCGTAATTGCGTATTTAATGACATTGATACTCCATTGGCTATTTTATTTCTTTAGTAATTTTTGCCAGTTAGCCAAATTATATTGTTCAGCTTTAGATTGATTTCCACGATGCTTTGATTTTAATAAACCACTGGCATTAAAACTAAAAACAGGTGTTATATCAGTGCGCTGAGAGGCTAGTTTAAGTCTAAGATTGACATTATCGAGTAAGATAGGGTCAGCATCTGGCGTTGTAAAATAACTCAAAACCATATGATTCCGGGGGAATTTTTTATTACGCGTTTTTAATTTTACATAACTAAGTTGTAATTTTTTATCTGCTACTCCAAGTAATTTTAAGCTGAAATACTTGGCCGTAGCAAAATCTTCACAATCACCAGCGCCACTCCCTATAAATTCAAAGGCTGTCGCCCAATAGTCATTTTTTCCCCAATGTTTTTTATCACTAAGAAATTTAATACGATTAAAATAATTATTGACCGCTTTGAGCTGCTCTAACTCTGTTAAGCCCATCGCCTTTATCATCATTTTATTCCATAAATTAAGTCGCTTTCCTGCTCTGGCATTATATGTTTGAATGATATTTTTTAACTGTGCTTGTGTCGTAAAGCTTACTGTAGCAGCCTTAAGTACATTGGCAGGTATCAAGTTTAAGCATATTAGCATCAGTAATACGGCGAAAAGTCTCGACTTGCTATGCTGAAGGAAGTGACTGATATTTGATTTATATAAACACCAGATAGAGAGCTTACCTCAAATTTTGACGTTGAAATTTTAAGTGATTAACCCACATAATTTTTTCCTCGTTTTAGGTGCCATGGGGTGGTAGGTATATAACACGTCATGACGATTATAGAATAGTATCTACAATGTCTTGTTCTACGTTAACGGTAACAGTAGGGTCACCGGTATTGGTATAAATATCATAATCATGACCCCCTCCAGAAGTACTCCCCCCTTTAACCCAGCCATTGCTGTTAGTAAAAGAGATGCTGTCGTTACTATCGCCTTGTATGATTAAGTCATTGTTAGTATCAGTCATATCTATCACATCTTGTAATGAAAAATTCTGCAGATCATGATCACCATTTTGCTGCAAATCAATCAATTCGATATTTTTAATGCCATCGGCATTGGTAAGGCTACTAAAATCAATACCAACATCTTCTGATAAAATTAAGGTATCGCTACCTGCAAGTGCATCGACATTATCGCCTTGTTTATAAAACAAGGTATCATCGCCACTTGTCGCATTGACCTTGTTGATTTCAATATCAAAAGGGCCGCCACCAACAGTGATTACGGAGGACGTATCACCCGTTAACTCAACGGTTTGTGCCGTAACAGTAATTGTTCCGGTTAAGCTTTGTTGAACAAAGCTTAAGTTGTTTATATCTGCGGCTGCAATATCAATAATAGTGTAAATATCTGAACCGCTGTTGTAGCTGATATTGGCATCATCAATATCTAGACTATTTGCTTTAAAACTCGCATCAGCGCCAAGACCTAAAAGCGTTATTGTTACCGATTCTGAGCCATCAAGATCAGCAACGTTGGCATTAAGGTTGAGTGCAATATCGTCCCCTTCGTTACCAAAAACCTTGGTGGCACTAAGCGTTAAACCATCAGCAACCGCTGTGATTTCAAGGTCAAATGAATCTGTGTTTACAGATAAATCAGAAAGATTTTCTTCTGAACTATAGGTTGTAAAATTAATACCCGTGACTGTACCAGACCAATTTTCAGGTGCTTGAATATAAACATTATCAGGTAAGGCACCACTAACTAACGGAATACTCCATTGATTGAATCCAACGGTACTTGCCCCTGCATTCTGTGCCAACAAAGTATTGTTGGCATCTGCTGGGTCTTGATAATAAACAAGAAAACCAACTGGAATATTATCTAATGATGCCGTCACTAAGGCCTCAGAAGGGTCACTAGGATTTAGGCTAAGATCAAGTGCAACCCTATTAGTGCCACCAGCAATAACCACATCTTCAGTGCCAAAGACATTATTAGCGATAATGTTACTACCATCAATAACAGGGGTCACGTCAAATGAGAAGCTTTGGGTTGAAAGGTTGACTGCCGTATCACCGTCAGGGTGAACGCCACCCCAGTCATGTGCTTCCTGGTTTTGTGCATACACTAGAACGTCGACGCTACCTTGGCGGTCTCCTGCTGGCGTGTAAATGAAATCTAAATTATCTTCGTTGATCACGCCAGAAACAACATAGTAAGTACCAGCAGGTAAACCAGTGGGATTGGTTTCGGTCGCTAAAATAGCGCCACCACCATCAGTTAACGTTCCGACTAGGGCACCTGGGTCAGAGTCAGTGTAAGTTTCATTAACGTTAATATAAACCTTACCGTCGATAATTGTAGTATTGGTTCCATCAGCAGGGTTGCTTAAGGTAATCGAAAATGCTTGGGTATTATCTTCTGCCGTACTACCATCTTGCGTTACGGCAATGGTTAAATCATCTGTTATTGGGTATACCGGTTTATCAAAAATCAAATTCGCTGTATTTTGTGTATAAGCCTCATAGGTTGTCATCGTTGCATTAAAGACAAAAGTATCTAGATCAGCATTATTAAAACTATTAAAGTTCGCTGGTGGCGTGATGATTATCGCATGCATTGCCGCTAATACCGCTGCTGAATCACCATTTCCGTAAACAATCCACGTATCTCCCTGATGCAGTGCCCCCATTACCGTACTGCCTGCTAACACATCGGTTAAGACAATAGAAAAAGCACTTGAGCCTGTTGTTGTTGCGCTAATAGCTTCATCTAGGGTGAATGAGCTATCTTCTTTGATATTGATGGATTTTACTGCGAAGGTATCAATAGTGGCTGGGCTGCCAACTTGGTTGATGCCGCTATATGCGCCATCTTTTTCAATTGTAAAGGAAGTAAAGCCATTTTGAAGCACATCGTTATTATTGTCTTCATTATAAGCGGTGATTTTAATGACACTGGTATCAAAATTATTTATGTTGCCATCAACATTAAACGTAACCGTTTTACTAACACCATCATTATCTAGCGCTTCATTCACATCCAAATACCAGATGCCTGAATCTTCATATAGACTGCTAGTGGTATTGTAAATATCTCCAGCATAAACACCTCCGACCACGGTGATGCCCAAAGATACATTTTCAATCACAAAGCGTGTTACTTGCTCTGAGCTATCTGTATCTGCACCGTTTCCAGTACCGGTACTTCCTTCTGCTAGATTATCACTACCAGTAACATTAACATTAACAGTAATCGTAGTGTTGTCTGTTACCGTAATCGTATTTCCTGAAACAGTGCCGCTAGCTCCTCCCGTGATTGTATCTAAACTTACAGTAATATCATCGGTGATAGCATTTACCGTCAGGTTATAGTTAGCCAAAATGGTTTGAATAGTATCTTCTGATTCGCCCCCTGTAATGCTGACACTGTCCTTAATATTGTAAATCACTTCAAAACTATTACTGCTATGTAAATCTGCAGAACCCAGTGCATAAATATTATTAAAAGTACTATTTGTTAATATATAATAGGTACCGTCGTCAGTTATATGAGCATTTACCCCTAAATTCGAAACTGCTGCATCGTCCAGTGTTACTGCAGTGCTATTACCAAAGTATAAGGCGAAACCACCTGCTGCCACATCCGCTTTGTTTATTTGAATAGTCTCAAGCGTTTCGTCAGTATCTTCGTTTTGATATACAATACTAAAATCAAGTAAACTTAACTGATCTTCGTTTATTACTGTGCTGCTATTTATGCTTGCTTCTGCATTGGGTGTCACCAATATTTTAATAGCTTCTGTAGGGTGTGTGGCGCTATCACCTTCGTTTTCTGTGGTAATGTATTTCACAGTCAAATCAATTTCACCACTAAAATTTGTTGGTGAATTTACTTTGATATTAGCAATATCATCAGCGCTGAATAGCCATTTTCTTGCTGTGCCTGTTCCTCCCATAAAGGTAGCATTCTCAATGCTAAACTGACTATCTAACCCTGTGATAATAATGGTTAATGATTCTGAACCGTCAGTAGAATCATAGGACTCTAATGTGGCTGGCGTTTGGTATACCTCTTGAAAATCAAACTGATTATTACCAGCATGGAGTGCGCCATCAAGTGTGGCTTCGCTGATCACATAATTAAAAGTACCGGTCGCATTGTTGGGGGTGCCATTAGCATCAAAGCCATTAAGCTCGGTATTAACAGGGATATCTGCCACACCGTTAACATCGATATCAATGGTCAATGCTTCTGGTGACGCGATAGTGCTATTTGAACCATCCACGGAATAGGCTTCAACATTAAAGGTATAATTACTATCATCGTTATGGGGGGGGATAAAAGTTAATGGTGCGTCATTATCAAAATTTTCAATTTGAATCGACCAAGTTCCGCCCGAGTCATCGTTTGCCGTTAAATCACCAGACACACCACTAGTATTACTCATCAGTGTGCCATTGTAGTAAATCTCGCCCGCATCAGGAATATTACTAACCGTTACCACAAAACTTTCACTGCCATCAGTATCGTCAGTCGTTGTGGTAATGTCTAAAGCTATACCGTTGGTAGCATCATCGATGGCTGATGCATTGATGACAATATTACTTGTATTGCCAACACTACGTCCTGCATCTTCATTACCTGACGCTTGCTTGATGGCTAAGGTCACGTTATCTGCGATGGGATCAACCGAGAAGGTTAATATGTCAGGTGCAGAAGTTACCGTGGTACTTGTGGCACTATCATCCTCGTCATTATCGGTAGTTTTTACTGCCATGTGTATTTCAATTGTGCCGCTAAACTGTGCGGCGGGCATAAACTCTACTGAGCCTAGGTCAGCTAGTGGTATATCTACGCCTATTGCGCTGTTAGTAACCGTTAATACATTGGCTCCGCCATCGATAGTAAACTGCGAACCAGCAGGTACATTAGAGAAATTTATCATCGTTGTTTCTGACGCGCCAGCTAAGCCTGAATTTATATCATCTTCATTGCTAGCCGCTAAAGTAAAACCACCATCAAGAGTATTAAGGTTAATCCAACCGCTGTCTTCATCAACATGAGTTACATAAGTATGATTGCCTTGGCTAACTACGTCATTAGTACTATCACCGTCACTATCAAGAACATCAGTTTCTGCAACGGCAGTAACCTTAATAGTTAATGGGTTACCATTACCGACAGTAAATAGTGTCGTCGATTCAGCTGAATCAACGTCACTACCATTAACATGCTGTGAATCAATTGCTTTTATGGTTATATCCAGTGATATATCAGCACTACTATGTGCTTGATGACTGTCTAGTTTAATACTTATGGCTTCACTAATGGTAAAGGGACTACTTGTTTGGGGATTGTTTGTAGTGCCAATGGTGATAATAAACGAGCTATTATTGCTGACCGAAGTATATAAATTTGTGCCATTTTCTGTTGTTAGTTCAAAACCATTGTCTAAATTACCAATAGTGATTTCAGTAATGCGGTCATTGCCATCATTATCATTATCAGCAACAATTAAATCATTATTCTCATCAGTAATCAGGAGATTAGTTAAGAAAGCAACTGGCGTGTCTTCAACAACAGACACGTCACTAATGGCAACATCATTCGCAATGGGGTTTACGTGTAAATTTAACATCACAGACGCACTTGCAGGGTCAATCAATGGTAATGCGTCAGTAGAGTCATCATCACTATCAACGGCTTTTAAGGTAATTGTTATCGTTCCGAGATCACCACTAAAATCTTTTGGCGGTGTTAAAATAACGGTGGGATTTTCCCCCGTAAAGTCCACTGAAACCGTGTTACTTGCTGCAGTTGCCGAAGTACCATTAATACTTAATTCTGTGCCACTAGGTACTCCCGTTAACTCATAAGTAAAGGTTTCTGATCCATCAAGTTTATCTCCAAACGTTTCGGTCAGTGATGCGCTTAAATTAAAACTGGTATCCTCATCAATAGTTAGTGATGCAGCGCCACCATTGGTTAAGGTGACGATATCGGTCACCGCTTGTACATCGACAGTCACAGGAGTAGTGGTAGGAACGCCGGCGATACCGGCAATAACAGAGCCATCATCTTTCACTTCATAACTACTAACATTGACCGTAAAACTGATATTATTATGCGTATCAGTTGGCGGTATAACTTGCATGCTTTCATATTCAGCCGTTGTCATGGTTAAGTTACCCGACGTGCCTGTCACATGATCACCATCACTTAACACAATAGTGATATCTGAGCCGGTAGACGTATGCACAAGGGTGCTGCCATCAGCCTTAACTAAAGTCGCGCCACTAGGAATACCACTCAAGGTAATAACACCATATAACTCGGGGTTATCTGTATCAGCACTAATATCATTTACATCAGTAATATCTGTTTGTGTCGGTGCGTTTAAACCGAGTGCAACGGCAGTATCTTCTTCTGTTTGTAAACTTGTGCTGTCAACTAGGTTTGTTGGGGCATCGGCAATGGGTGTAACGGTAATCGTTACGGTTGTGGTTGAGCTACCCCCGTCGTCTAGGGTCGTTGTATATTCAAGCGTATCTGGACCGCTATAATCAGGGTCAGGGGTATATGTCAGGGTGCCATCTGCATTAATTATTGCGGTGCCGTAAGTGGGGCCCTTGACACCTGTGCCAATAATAGTATTAGCTTGTGTCGCATCAGCATGGGTCGTAATCGTATTAGCACCATCGTTTAAGTCACTGTCCTCATCTACTATCATGGCATCGTTGCCTGGCGCATCATCAACAATTTTGATGTTAAAGGTTGCATTGTCGCTATCACCATCATCATCAAAAATATCTATCGCTAAATCCATAGCAATATCACCTAATGTAAGAACAGCTGCTTCGTGATCAAGGGGTTTAAGCAATACTACTGTATAGCCGACACTAGCTGAACTAGTGGGATCAGTGATAGTAACGGTAAACACAGGGCTACCATTAGCGCTGGCGGTTAAGATGTGTCCATCACCAGAAACAGCATGGCTAATAGGGTTAGTACTCGATGAAAGACCACTGGTTATCAAGTCATCTAATGATGTTTGTGTAGCGGAAAACTTGATATCTACGGCACCACTTTCTTGTACCGCATTTATGGTACCTATTTTAGTTACTTCTGATGGTGTTGGGTTACTTCCTACCGCTAAGTATTGTTCATCAATAGTACTAGGTGTACCCGAGTTTAATACCGGTAAAGTGTCATCGACTTGTATTGTTTGACTACCCGTCGTCGTTGCGATATCACTATCGGTATCACTGACAACATAGGTAAATGTATTTTGAAAATTATTAACACCATCTGCGGTGTCATGAACATAGGTAGTGGGTGGCGTGTAACTCCATGTGCCATCATAATGTACTGTTAATGAGCCTTTATCATCATCAGTAATCGTAGCTGAACCACCTAGGCTAATGGCCTGTGTCGCGCCATCAAAGGTAAAAGATACAATACCCGCATCATCGTTACCGGTTGTAAAGTCTAGTTTATGTGTAAGGGTTGGGGTTGTATCTTGTGCTGCGTTACTTTGTGATTCGTTATAGTTAGCTGCACCATCAAATGTAACGGCTGAGCTGCCTTCGTAGATAATAACATCTGGATTATTTAAATTATCAATAGTCGGATTATCACCATCCAATATGGTAATTACTTGAACGGCAGTAGATGAATCACCATCATTATCACTCAATGTATAAGTAAATTGATCACTTAAGGGATTTACCGTGCTGTGATCTGAATTACGATCTGAAAGATATGTCCAACTACCATCTGCATTTAGGGTTAAGCTGCCGTATTGGGTATTAGCACTCGTTCCTAATATCCCAGCAACTATATTTCCAGATTCATTAGTATAAGTGAATGATTCAATCTGATTAAGGGTATCAGCACTGAGTACATCATCACCACTATCGTTAGTCGTATTATCAATAACATTACCACTAATAACGATATTGTCACCTTCGGTAACATTTCGAGTGATATCATCATTTGCTATTGGGGCATCATCGACAATATTAATGTTTAACACATCCGAGGTGTTGTCACCGTCGGTATCTGTAACCACAAGAGTAAAGTTATCACTAACCGCAGACGCGCTGTGATCTTGATTCCCGGTTAACGTATAAGCATAAGAGATTTCGATGGTACCATCAGGAGCCATATCATAGCCGTTAATTTCTAGGCTACCCATAACTGTGGTTATCGTAATAGGCGTACTAGCACTTGCAACTAAATCTAGCGCACTGATCACGGTGCCATTAATAGTAATACTGCCTAAGCCATCCAACGCTTTTAAGGTAAATGTGCTGGTGACAACATCATCATCATTCGGTGTGCTACCAGTATCTAAGCCACGCTCAAATACTTGTTCTTCGTCACCACCTGCCACACCAACATTATCGGGAATGCTTAAAGTAACACCATCGTTAGTCCCGCCAATGGTGATCGTTAAAGTGGTCGTTGCCGTATCACCATCACTGTCGGTAATAGTGTAAGTGAATATATCGGTCAGCTCACCGCTATTCAAATTTTGTACTGCTAAATTAGTGTTATCAAGATAGTATTCATAACTGCCATTAGCCTGCACCACCACATAACCATAACTGCCTGTTACTGTGCTATTCAATTGACCTGTGACATCAATGCCGCTTGGACCCGCTGCGATACCTGTGACTGGGTTTGAGGGTTGATCCGCGCCTAGCGTGTCGTAAGTAAGGGCGTCAGTAAATACATTCCCAGTGACTTTCTGACTACCTTCAATAATTGTGTTGTTATCGGGCTCAGCAATAGGCACGTCATTGACAATGTTTATTGTTAACGGAGCCGTGGTGCTGTCATTGTCGGTATCTGTAACCGTTATACTGATAACATCATTTACCGCAGTAGGTCCGCTGTGATCTTGTTCCGCGCCTAAAGTGTAAGTGTAATCAACCGTGATGGTACCATCAGTTGCCATCGCATAATCGTTAAGGACTAAACTGCCCATACTGGTGATTAGCGTAATATGCGTAGCAGGCGTAGCAAACGTAATAGCAGCCAAGTCTTGAGCAGTGATATCCGTACCAGCAACAGTAATGTGGTTTAAGCCATCCAACGCTTTTAAGGTAAAGGTACTGGTGACAACATCATCATCATTTGGTGTGCTGCCAGTATCTAAGCCACGCTCAAAGACTTGCTCTTCGGGAATGGCTAAGATCGCGCCATCGTCTGATCCTGCAATGGTGATCGTTAGGGTGGTGGTTGCCGTATCACCATCGCTGTCAGTAATGGTGTAGGTGAATAAGTCGGTTAATGATTCACCCGTGGTCAGGTTTTGTATGTTTAAATTACTGTTGTTTACTTGGTATACATAGCTACCATCAGCTTGAACTACTACACTGCCGTAACTGCCTGCTACTGAGCTATTAACTTGGCCCTGGACATCATTATTACTTTCACCCGCCACAATACCTGTAACAGGTGCTGCGGTTTGGTCCGCGCCTAGCGTATCGTTGTTAATAAATACATTAGCACTAATACTGACACTGTCTTCATTAATTGTGTTGATATCGGGACTGGCTGTAGGCATGTCATTAATAATGCGTATATTTAACGCATTCGAGGTGCTGTCACCGTCGGTATCAGTAACCACGATACTGATATTATCATGCACGGTACTAGTGCTGTGATCTTGATTCTTGGTTAACGTATAAGTGTAATCGACAGTGATAGTGCCATCAGCGGCCATTGTATAGCCGTTTAGTGCCAGGCTTCCTGAATCGGTATCTATGGAGATTGGCGTAGTATTGCTGTTTTCTAGCGCCGTAGCGGTAATGCTTACCCCTGAAATAACAAGTGCCCCCAAACCATCCAACGCTTTTAAGGTAAAGGTGCTGGTAACAACATCATCATCATTTGGTGTGCTGCCAGTATCTAAGCCGCGCTCAAAGACTTGTTCTTCGCCACCACCGAGTGGACTAATATTTAAAGTAACACCATCCTCGGAACCTGTAATGGTGATTGTTAAGGTGGTGGTCGACGTATCGCCATCGCTATCGGTAATTGTATAGGTGAATATGTCGGTCAGTGACGCTACCGTGGTTAAATTTTGTACGGCTAAATTGCCGTTATCAACGTTGTATTCATAACTGCCGTCAGCTTGCACCACCACATCACCATAACTGCCAGTTACAGTGCTATTGATTTGTCCCTGGACATCAATATCGCTAAGACCCGCAGCAATTCCTGTGACGGGTATTGAGGGTTGATCAGCGCCAAGTGTGTCGTTAATAAAAACATTGGCACTAACACTGACGCTGTCTTCAATGAGCGTATTGCTATCGCTGACGGCTATAGGAACATCATTAACGATGCTTATATTTAACACATCCGTGGTGTTGTCACCGTCGGTATCGGTGACCACAATAGTGAAGTCATCATTCACCGTGCCCGCGATATGATCTTGTTTCGCTGTTAACATGTAAGTGTAATCAACCGTGATGGCACCATCGGCAGCCATTGCATAGCCGTTAAGCACTAAATTACCGATAGCAGTCGTTACCTTAATAGGCGTAGTAGCACTGTCAGCTAAAGCTGGAGCACTGATCTCGGTGCCATTAACGGCAATACGGTCTAAGCCGTCCAACGCTTTTAAGGTAAAACTACTGTTAACAATATCATCATTATTGGGTGTGCTGCCGGTATCTAAGCCATGTTCAAAGACTTGCTCATCATCGCCACCAGCCACACCAACATTATCGGGAATGGTTAATGTAACGCCATCATCTGAGCCTTCAATAGTAATCGTTAGGGTGGTTGTTGCCGTATCACCATCACTGTCGGTAATGGTGTATGTGAATATGTCGGTCAGTGACTCACCGTCAGTAAGGGTTTTTACCGCTAAATTATCATTAAATAGTTGATAGCTATAACTACCATCGTTATTAATCACAACAATGCCATAATCACCCTCTACTTCAGTACCCGCTTCTGTACCATTAACACTTGTAACTGGAAAGTCGGGGATGTCATCACCGATATCATCATTACTAAAGACGTTACCAAAAATAGTGTTTGGCTGACTATCTTCTGCAATATTATTAACATCTTCGATTGCCTCTGGTACATCATTAACCAACACAGGTAACTCTACCACTGGCGGCTCAGGAGGGGGCGTTGCAGTAGGTGTTGTATTTATTACAACGGGCGGCTCAGGAGGGGACGTTGTAGTAGGTGTTGTATTTATTACAACAGGCGGCTCAGGAGGGGGCGTTGCAGTAGGTGTTGTATTTATTACAGCAGGCGGAGTCTCTGGCGTAACAAAAGAATTTGTTGGTGTAAAAACAGCGTTACTGGATGTTGTTGCTATTGTAGGCGGCACTATCGAAAAAGAGCCATGACTTTCTAAATTATTATTACCCTCCGACTGATCTTCATTTTCAGGTAAAAGCCCTGGTTCCTGTTGGATAAAAGCCGCGTCGCGTAAACCAGAGTTAACATCGGTTACATCCGCGGTTCTATCAGCAAATGATCCCGTGTTACCCTCACCATCTACTAAGTCCTCTTCACCTGCGCTGGGTTCATCACCCTCATCCGAGTCATCTTCAGCATTAAAGTCTTCAATGTATTGATCCGTTAGATTAAATTTAGCGTCTAACAGTGCCGCATCAAATAATAGTCCTTCATTTCCTGCAAGCATTATTTCTTCTGGGTTATCATTAAAACCTATAATAATTTTTGCATCGCCGTCTTCACTAATAACAAAATCATCTTCATAGATAGGATCATTAAGTTTGAGTTCTCTAGAATTACCGTTAAGGGTATTTGTTGCAGTGAAGTTACCAGAAATTTCTCTGACATATCCTATAATATTATTCATGGTAATCCTCTTTAGCAATTGCACTCATGCTGCATAACTGTGAGTTCACAAGAGAGTGTTAATATGTTTATTAATTCGTGGCTAACGTTCGCTAAATGTATAATAAGTAGCTCTTAATATAGGTTTTAAAATGTAATCTAATACGGTCTTCTTTCCAGTAATAATATCAATACTGGTTGTCATGCCCGGGATGATTTTTAAAGGAGCCTGACTATTACCCAGAAAACTTTGTTGAGTTTTAATATGCACCGTATAGAAAGTGTTTTCTTGGCGATCTGTTTGGGTATCTGCACTTATTTTGACCACTTCTCCAGAGAGCCCACCATAAATAGAAAAATCATAAGCGGTAAACTTAACGATAGCCTTTTGACCTGGGTAGATAAAAGCGATGTCTGCAGGTTTAAGTTTTGCTTCAACCCAAAGTACATCATCACTGGGCACTAACTCGATAAGGTTAGCCCCCGGTTTCACTACTCCGCCGATAGTATGTAAAAAAATTGATTGAATAGTACCGTTACTGGGTGAGCGTATAAACAAACGTTGAGTTTCATCTGTTAATGCCTTGTTACTCGCCACTATTTGCTCTAATTCGGCAGTAACTTCATTTATGTCTTGTTTGAGTTTGCTTTGTGATTGGTGTTTTAAAGCATCTAAGTTATTTTGTGCTTCACTGATTGCTGCCTCTAAACGTGGGATGGATATTTTTGCTGATTGATAACGTTCATTAATTTCATTTTCTTCACGTTGTAATTTAATAAATTCTACTTCAGGTTTCACACCCATTAATACCACAGGTTCAGTAATTCTAACCTCTTTTCGAATTAACATGAGTGCAGATTTAAAATATTTAATGTGCACTTCAGCTTCATTAAGTTCAAATATTCTTTGATTTAATTTTTGCTGAAAAACTTGTTGCTGTGTTTTTAGTTGAGCTTGATTGGTTAGATATAAGCTCTCTTCTCGAACAATTAATGGTAATAATGTGGAGGGTATATCTTTAGGTATAATAAATGCCGTATCACTGGCTTGTGCGTTAAGCCGTATTAGCTTTGCTTGTAACTCCATTTTTTTAATGGTTTGTCTTTCAAACAAGGATGCCGTCTTCTGATTACTCAATTTTATTAATATTTGCCCAGCAGTAACCACGTCACCTTTTTCTACGAGCACTTCATCAATAATACCCCCCTCAAGATTCTGCAGTATTTGATTTTCACCACTGGGGATAATTTTACCAATGCCTCTTGCTATTTCATCTATCTCAGCATAAGTCGCCCAAATTAGTGATAAAAGCACCGTCGCAAGCCAAAACTTCAATACGCGGCTAATACGTTTGGGGTTATGCTCAAGCACCGCGGCACTAAGGCTATGCATATAGGCTAAATCCGCTTCACTAATATGACTGTTCTGATTGATTATATTTTTTTTGTTATTTGTCCTTGTATTTTTGATGTTATTCATTGCTACCTCCATTTACTGTGGAGTCTGAATGGCTCGGTTTAGATAGCTGTTTTAAAACCTGCTCTTTTTCACCGCTAAGATATATTTGGCCATCTTTGATAACAATGACTTTCTCTACCAACGTCAGTAAGTTCATTTTATGGGTTATTAATAGGGTTGTTTTGCCGGGTAAGTTCTGCTTTAACTTACCCAGTAACTCAGATTCACTAGATTGATCTAAATTACTACTGGGTTCATCGAGTAGCATAATGGTTGGATTTAACAAAAAAGCACGAGCAATGCCTACACACTGCCGTTGACCACCAGATAAACCAGAGCCACGCTCTTCAATCGGCATCTGATAACCTTTAGGGTGTCTATGAGCAAATTCTGCAACGCCACTTAGCTCGGCTGCATCAAGTAACTGTTGATCAGTAACATGGGTGGAGCGACCAAGAATATTATCTTTTAAACTACCTTTAAATAACTGAATATCTTGGGCTACATAACCCATGTTTTGTCGCAATTGGGCCGGATCAAGTTGACGAAGGTCTATTCCGTCAATCAGAATACAGCCATGATCTGGTTCATATAATTTTAGCAGCAACTTTTCTACAGTACTTTTTCCTGAGCCAATACGACCAATAATAGCAACGCTTTCACCCGGTTCAATAATAAAGGATACATTTTTTAATGCAGGTAAATCCGCATCTGGATAGGTAAATGTAACATCATGAAATTCTATTTTTCCATGAATCTTTTCAAGTTCAATGAAGTCTTTTTCACTGGATCGCTCAGAGGGTTGTTGCATTAAATCATCAAGCAAAGAAAAAGAGGCTTTAGCATCTTCATAATTACTGATTAATGTTGCAGCTTGCCCCATCGGTGCGACACAACGAGAAGATAAGATCATGGTTGCAATTAAGCCACCCATGGTAAGTGACAAGTCTTGTATTAAGTAAACACCAAGAATAATAATAAAAACAGTATTTAGCTGTACCAAAAAAGAGGTGACCGTGGTTATTGACGCGGTCATTTCACGTGTTTTTAAACCTTTATTTGCTATTTCTCCACAGGCTTCTTCCCAAAGCCATTGTGTTTTTCCTTCTGTTGCTTGGGTTTTAATGGTTTCAATATTTTGCAATGCTTCTATTAAAATAGAGTTTTTTCTTGCTGCTGCTTGATGACTACTCGCTATTTGTTCATACAAAGGCTTACGCTTAATTAAGGCATAAAACAATATCACCAACATAATCGTCAGAGGTACTAATACAATAATGCCAGCAATATAATAAATGACGGCTAAAAATAGTACCGCAAAAGGGAGATCTATCAGCGCGGTCATGGTGCTATTGGTTAGAAATGATCGAATTGAATCAAAGTCTTTAAGGGTACTGGCAAAAGAACCAACAGAACGAGGAACGTTAGCCATTTTTAACCCAAGTACTTTTTCAAAAAGAATTGAAGAGATGATGACATCACTTTTTTTAGCGGCTTTTTCGAGTAAATTAATACGTGTAAATTTTAAAAATACATCCAGTAAATAAACTAGGATCACGCCAATAGCAAAAACATGCAACGTTTCCATGGCATTGTTAGGTATAACCCTATCATATACATTCATGGTAAATAATGGCGTCGCTAATACAAAAATATTAACGAGTAATGAAGCTGAAAAAACATCTTGATAGAGCGATTTAGAATAACGTAAGCTACTCCAAAACCAGTGCTTATTTTCAAGTTTTAACGTGCGTGTTTCACTCTTATCATAAGCATATTTTTTTTTGAGTAAAAAAGAAAAACCTAAATACTGTGATATTAATACATCTGTATCAATCCACTGCTCATTTGCGTCGTCAGACGGTAATATTATTTTGGCTTGTTTTTTATCTGCGGAAAAAGAATCGAGAATACAAGCTTGTTGATCTTTTAACAATAAAATCACCGGTAATTGTAACGGTGAAATATTTTCTAATGGCCGTTCAATTAAACTACTTGTGAGACCTGCTTGACTAGCCGCACGTGAAAATAGGCTTTTAGCCTTATCCAGCGAAAATAATTGCGTACCCCCAATTGGCTCAACGGGTAAACCTGCTGTAATAGATTGTTCCGAACTAGATTGATGATATATTTTGCAAAAAAGCAAAAGTATATTCAACAAACTATCCATTTGACCCGGGTTGATATCACTTTTTTGCATAAGTTATATTATCTACATATTAGGAGAATACCATCTGCATCACTTTTTGGTGCTAATCCATTCCGTTGTGTAATCCATAGAAGTATCATCAACTTCTTCTGGTAATGAATCGAAAGTTTCTGTTGCGTCTGTTTTATCACGGTCAAGACCCACTTTTTTAAGGTATCTCTGGTCGCCATCTCCTAAAACAGCAACCAACATCGTTCCCATCGCGTCATGAATACGATATTTAGCCAACAAACGATTATATCGTGCCGCAATTATTTGATTTTTAGCCGTAATAAAATCATTCTGGGCGGCAAGTAAGTCAAGTAATGTACGACGACCAAAATCATACTCGTCCTCATAGTGCTCTAACGTTGAACGACTAAAATCACGGTATTTAATGAGTAAGGATATTTGCTTATCTACCATTGTATAAGCAGACCAACTCAACTCTAAACCTTCAACAATCTGACGACGAAGATCATTTCGAATTTGATATTCTTGATTAATGGCGCTCACTTGCTGCTGTACTTTTGCTTTATCAGCGCCACCGGCAAATAGGTTCCAAGTTAAAACAACAGCTGCACGGGTTTCATTTACCTCACCACCATAACGGCGACCATAATCATCACTGTTATCATTAATGCTCTGACTTAATTGAAAATCTACTTGAGGATAATTACTATGCTTACGTTCATCCCGTAATATATGAGCGGCATTAACATTATGATTACTAGTCAAAATTGAGGGGTTATGCAGTATTGCTATGTTAGCCGCTTGCTCAAGTGTTTTAGGTAGTTCTGTATCAAAAGAAGGCTTCGTTAGTGAGTCGACTTCAGGCAAATAACCTAAAACACTTTGTAAATTAAAACGGGCGTCCATCAAGTTATTTTCTTGCACAACAAAGTTACTTTCGGCTAGCGCCATTGAAGATTGAATTTTTTCTACTTCAGATAGTGTAGTTTGACCATTATCATAAAGCGCCTGCACCTTTTCAAATATTTGTTGGTGGTTGAAAATATTTTCTTCGGCGGTAATTAATAGCTCTTTATTAAGTAAAACTTGTATATAAACATTAACTAGATTTAAAGCCACATCATTTGATTTTTCAATATAGTTATTCGCAGCGGCTAAAATACGCTGCTGTTGAAAATCAACTTGATTTTCGGTACTAAATCCAGAAAATAGATTTTGAGTTAAAACTAAAGAGTTCTCATAAAAATTATAATCTTCACTGTTAAACGCCGTAATGCGAGAATCAGTTCTAGCACGACCAACACTAGAAATAAGATCCAATGAAGGTAAATATCCTGAATTGGCAATTTTTAAATCTTGTACCGTAGCGCGATAATTATTTAATCGTTCTTGTACAACAGGGTGAGTAGCAAGTACTTGTTTAATACCCTCTTCCATCGTGACAGCTTGCGCCGTGTAAGCTGAAAAGCAAGAAAGTAAAAAGAGGGTTTTTAGCTTAAATAGTTTTGACAAATTCAACGTTATATATCCTTTATAGAGCTTTGCACGAAAAACCACATAACTCAGCTAACATAAGATATGGCATTATCACCCCAGCATAGTGTGTATAAAACAATAAGATAGCGCTGTTATGTGTCGCTTTGTATCTTTATGTATTCATTTGAAACTTGTTGTAATGTGCTCTTAAAGCAGAGTATGGATATAGATATAATTAGTGGTAAATAACAAACAGAAAATTGACTTAATAGTAAAACACCCCACATTATAGGTGTTGGTTTTTTATAGGATAATGGATAGTGGCAATATAACTTTCAAGTGATTATATCCAGGATAATATTAATATATTACTTAGAAGTTTCTATCGACTTGGTTTTGAAAAGTGCTGTTCGAACTTACACAAAAGGAAAACGAATTACCCCATGAGTAAATCAAACATATTTAAAATATTACTTATTACCGGCGGTACTTTATTAACAATGGCTACAGAGGTAAATGCTGACAAACTATCGAATAATTTGAGTGAAGCGGAATTTGTTGTCGCTAAGCAAAAGCTATCTGAAATAAATCATGACACATTAGAACAAATGAAACTTGATGGAGATAACGATGCCGTTTTAGACAAACATGATCAATGCCCTAATTCGCCAGTGGGAAATGATGTTGATCAATATGGCTGTACTAAATACGCTAAAATAGAACAAGAACAAGAACAAGAACAAGAACAAGAACAAGAACAAGAGAAGGTAATTACTATTTCTTTATTAGTTAACTTTGAAAATGACAAGTACGATGTTGACAAAAAATATTTTTACGAAATTGGTCGTGTGGCTAATTTTCTTAAGCGATATCCAAATACGTCTCTAATCATTGAGGGTCATACTTCTAGCCAAGGTGGCGCTAAGTATAATGCAACGTTATCACAAAATCGTGCTAATGAAGTCGTAAAGGTTTTAACGAGTAAATTTTCTATTGCTCAGGAACGTTTATCTGCATCAGGCTATGGCGAAGAGCAATTAATTGACCTGGCTGATACAAAAGAAGCTCATGCAACGAATAGACGCATACTAGGTAAAATATCAACAGATAAATAAGTCGATACTGTTAATTTAAAAACCGCTGGGCTTGGTTGTTTTATTTAAATTGACGTACCTGCCTGTCTGACAAAACCTATAAAACGAAATAAGGCCCTCAAAGGACCTTATCTTGGGTAAGCACATTAATCGTTAGAGTTTCCAACTTCAAGTGTTGTTATCACGTTAACCGTTACTTCTACTACTTACCAATTAAACTCTGACCACAAACACGTAGAACATTTCCGTTCATGCCTTGTGAAGCAGGGCTGGCGAAAAAGGCTATAGTCTCTGCCACATCACCCGGTTGTCCACCTTGGTTAAGTGAGTTCATTCTTCTGCCCGCTTCGCGAATCATAAACGGAATAGCGGCTGTCATTTGGGTTTCGATAAAACCAGGTGCAACGGCGTTTATTGTTACCCCGCCTTTAAGCTGTTTGCTTAATGATTCAACATAACCAATAACGCCAGCCTTAGAGGCTGCATAGTTACTTTGACCTACGTTTCCCGCAATACCACTGATGGATGAAACGCAGACGATACGGGCATTTTTATTGAAAATTTCATCAGCAAATAAAGCATCATTAATACGCTCTTCTGAAGATAGGTTAATATCAATAAGCAAGTCCCAAGACTGTTCTGGCATTCTTCCTAGTGTTTTATCACGGGTAATACCTGCGTTGTGAACCACGATATCCATTCCATCAAACTCTTTCTTAAAGTGTGATGAAATAATCTGTGGTGCATCAGGAGAGGTAATATCTAATGCTAAAACCGAACCGCCGATCTTTGTAGCTACGGCCTCTAGAGCGTCCTTAGCTTGTGGAACGTCAAGACAAACAACATGAGCGCCATCGCGTGCTAGCGTATTAGCAATGGCTTCACCAATGCCTCGTGAGGCACCTGTTACCAGGGCAACCTTACCGCTTAGTGGTGTGTTCCAGTCTGTTGCCTTTGTTTTTGCTGCTTTTGACACAGAAAGGGTTTGCCCTGAAACATAAGCAGAACGAGGAGACAAGAAGAAGCGTAGTGGTGATTCAATAAGGCTTTCGGCACCGGGTACGCTGTAAATTACTTGAGCTGTAGTACCTTTTTTACCTACTTCTTTAGCAATACTGCGAATAAAACCTTCAAGTGCTTTTTGTGATGCAGCCATAGCCGGCGTTGCACACGCAGATGGCTCTGTACCCACAATAACGATACGGCCACACTTACCTACGTTACGGATAACCGGATGAAAAAATGCGTAAACGGCTTTGAGATCTTCTGTTGTTGTAATGCCTGTTGCATCAAAAACTAAGGCTTTAAAACGACGCTTCTCATCCACCGCATCTACTTTAATAGGGCTTACTTTAGTTTTAGATTTAATGTCAGCCGATGCTATGAGGCTACTGCTTTCAAGACCACTGTTTTCAAGATAATGTAGGCTAGCCGTGCTTGCACCCAACACAGAGCAGATAGTTTCAATAGCAGTACTACCAGGCGCGGCGCTAACAAGTACTTCGCCTTCAATGAAAGGCGCATTTGAGCGAGTTTGTCTTTCAAGAATAACCGGTGCTGGTAAGTTTAGAGCACTGACTACTGAGCGTCCCACAGGGGAGTTGGATACTTTATGATACAAGTCGGACATGCTGGTATTCCTTGGCTTATTTACGGGGTTTAATATCTGGCTATATTTGCTTGTTAGAGCAACTTTTAGCATAAAATTATGAATTTAGGCTTCCATTGTGGCGTGTATCTAAGCAAAATAAAACACTTGTTTGATTGACCAACTACAAAGCGTTTATTGTCAGTTGCGCCAATGTAGAAGACCAGAACAAGTGTACAGTTAGCCCCATATGCTATTGCACTATACAAAAAGGATTAAATTAATGACCACTCAAACTGTACGTAAAGTTGCTATTATTGGCGGAAACCGGATTCCATTTGCCCGGTCGAACACCGCATATTCACAGTTATGCAACCAGGAATTATTAACCGCAGCCTTGAGAGGCTTGGTTGATCGTTACAATCTTCAAGGTGAAAGATTAGGTGAAGTGGCTGCAGGCGCAGTAATAAAGCACTCTAGAGATTTTAATCTAGCGCGTGAATGTACTTTAAGTTCAGGTTTGTCACCAGAAACGCCTGCTTATGATGTTCAACAGGCTTGCGGAACGGGCTTAGAGGCAGCGGTTCTTGTTGCTAACAAAATTGCATTAGGCCAAATTGAATGTGGTATTGCCGGTGGATCAGATACAACCTCTGATGCACCCATAGGTTTAAGCGACGGTCTTCGTCAGATTTTACTTGACCTGAACAGAGCTAAAACAAACGGCGAGCGTTTGAAGGTTATTTCTCGATTCCGCCCTAGCCACTTAGCCCCATTAGTACCTGAAAACGGCGAGCCGCGCACAGGGCTTTCAATGGGTGATCATTGCCAGCTTACTGCCCATGAGTGGAGTATTCCTCGTGATGAGCAAGACGAGCTAGCATGGAATAGTCACCAGAACTTAAACAAAGCGTATATGGAAGGTTTCTTTGAAGACTTGGTAACACCATTAGCCGGTCTGGAAAAAGATAACGTATTACGTGCCGATACTACTTTAGAGAAACTAGCTTCACTTAAGCCATGTTTCGATAGAGAAAAAGGCACCATGACGGCGGGTAACAGTACCAACTTAACCGACGGTGCTTCTTGTGTGCTACTTGCTAGTGAAGAATGGGCGAAAGAGCGTGGTTTACCTATTCGCGCTTATTTAACATTCTCTGAAGTTGCAGCGGTTGATTTTGTAGATAAGAAAGAAGGTTTGTTGATGGCACCGGCTTATGCCGTACCAAGAATGCTTGAGAGAGCAGGGCTAACACTTCAGGATTTCGATTTTTATGAAATTCATGAAGCTTTTGCTGCACAGGTATTGTCAACATTGAAAGCATGGGAAGACGAAGACTTCTGTAAAAACAAACTTGGCTACAAGAAAGCATTAGGCTCTATTGACCGCAGTAAAATGAACGTGAAGGGAAGTAGCCTGGCGACGGGTCACCCATTTGCAGCGACAGGTGGACGTATTATTTCTACGTTGGCTAAAATGCTTGAAGAAAAAGGCTCAGGACGAGGCTTAATCTCAATTTGTGCCGCAGGCGGACAAGGTATTACGGCTATTATTGAGCGTTAAATTAGTCGTTACCTGAAAACAAAAAACCTGATACTTATCTTTTATCCTGAAAAACAGGTTATGAAAGATAATATCAGGTTTTTTTATATAAGTAGTAAAGCGAGTTAGGCTCTGATGTACTTAAGCAATAACCCCCGCCTCAATGGCATCAATGCTTGTTCAATCATAAATAAGATTATGACTCTTTCTTTTTTATTTTTGCTATAGTTATAGATCAAAACCCTTCTGTAACTGACTGACATAAAAAGAAAGATATCATCATTATGCAACAACACAATTCAGGCTCAGTAGAAAACCCAGAGCAGCCCTCTTTAGATGAAAGGGCTTCATTGGATGCAAATACATCGATTTATCAGGCTCATCCTGTACCGCACAGATCCCCGCCCATGGAACCGTCAGGTTTTTCGGGAGACAACCAACACTACGCTCAGCAGTTAATCGACGTACTCCAAAAACGTAATCAATTTATGACGATTATGTTGGTGTTGTTGATCGTGGCCTCTGTTGCAGCGGCCTTTGGTGCTTTCAAAATTTATATTGATTATCAGTCTGCGATACAAAATGTGAGTAGCTTGCAAAGTGATGAAAGCCAGCAAAAGAAAACTATTAATGAATTAAATGAGATATTAGACACGCTGCAATCAAAACATGATGTATTAATTAAAACTAATGATATAGCTGGCCAACAGCTAGGTGCATCATCATCCAAACTGGTAACCACTCAACAAATGGTCGAAGCACTTAACGCTAATTTAGAGTTGGTTAAAGCGCAACGGGCTCAACTTGAGCAGGAGAATAAAATTATTCGGTCAGCTTTGGATACCACCGCAGCAGGCAAAGAAAAAACGCTCTCTCTGATTGATGAAAAAGAGACGGAGATGACGCACTTAAGAGATCAGTTAGTGATCGATCAGCAGCAAAATAAGGCGCTTAAAGCAGACGTTACCAACCGAAAAAATGCGTTTAATGCGTTATCTAAACGCTATCAAGGGATAAAGGGGGATGTGTTTTCTCTTGAAAAAACACTTGAGCAGTCTAATCAGCAGCTAGTGGCAAAAAACAAAAAGATGAAGGTATTGCAAGTTCAGGCTACGAACAAGTCAGCAGAGCTAGAAAACGTTAAGAAAGAGTATGCTGCTTTGAAGAGTAGTCTGCGAAGCTCAGTAAAACCCCTGGCTTCATCAAAACCTGCTCAACCTTTAAAACCCAGTTCAATAAATACTATTGATGTGCCTGATGAGATCATTATTGACTTGAATTAGCCTTTTGAATAAAAAAGAAGTATAAATTATGACAAAAACAGTATTAATAACCGGTGCCAGCTCAGGTATTGGTGAAGGCATCGCAAGAGAATTTGCCGCGCGAGGTTATAATTTAGCGTTAGCGGCTCGTCGTATAGAGTCACTTGAGCAGTTGTCTGGTGAGTTAATTAAGCAATTTCCAGAATTACGTGTTGAGACCGTAAAGCTGGATGTGACGGATATAGCGGCTGTACAGCAGGTTATTCCTTCTATTGCAAAACTATTCGGCAAGTTAGATATAGTGATTGCCAATGCAGGTATTGGTGGGGGCGGAGCTGTTGGAAGTGATAAATTTGACGAAGATGCCGCTATTATCCAAACCAATGTAATTGGTGCGATGGCAACCATTGACTCTGCTATTAAATTATTTAAAGAGCAGGGTGAAGGTCACCTTGTAGGTATTGCATCAGTGGCTGCGTTCAGGGGCTTACCCAATGCAAGCGCATACTGTGCTTCAAAGGCGGCTATAAGTACCTATATGGATGCATTACAACTCGAGTTGCACCGTTCTCCTATTAACGTCACTTGCCTCTACCCGGGTTATATCGATACACCTATCAACAATATGATGAAAAGTCGTCCGTTTTTAATTAGTGTAGAAAAAGGCTCTCGCCTCATCGTTGACCTGATAGAGAAAAAAGTAAAAAAATCTACGGTGCCTGTTATGCCTTGGAATATTATTGGGCGGCTATTAAAATTACTGCCTAATTCATTGCTTGCAGGCCGGGTTTAAACACTTAAGTGAATGCTTCTTTATACACAATTACTGTATTGATTTGGGGCTCTACCTGGCTGGCTATTTATTTCCAGCTGGGCGATGTACCTGTAAATGTATCTGTTTTTTATCGATTCCTGCTGGCTGCTATTCTGCTTTTACCGTGGATGTGGTTTACTGGAAAACTGCAAAACACAGATCGCTCAGACCATAAGTTTATGGTGTTACAGGCTTGTTGCTTGTTCTCCTTTAATTTCATTTGTTTTTACAGTGCCACTCAATATATTACCAGCGGTTTGGTCGCTGTCGTTTTCTCTTTAGCAACTCTGTTTAATGCGGTAAATAACTGGTTTTTCTGGAAAGAAACTATTCCAAAAACAGTGTTGATAGCAGGGCTTATTGGTACCACTGGATTGGTTTTATTATTTCTGCCTGAATTGAAGGGAAAGGTTCAGGGGAGTGCTGCTTCATTAGATACGGTCAAAGGTTTAGCGTTAGCCTGCCTGGGAACATACCTTTTCTCTCTTGGTAATATGATATCGAAGCGCCATAGCTTAAAAGGCATTAAACCTATTACAACGAATGCCTACGGAATGGCTTATGGCACGTTGATTTTAGCAGCTACCTTGCTCTTTACTGCTCAGCCCTTAGTCATTGATTCTAGCGTTCAGTATTTGGGGGCTTTATTTTATTTGAGTATTTTAGGGTCTATTGTTGGTTTTACGACTTACCTCACACTCGTTGCCAGATTAGGTGCTAATAAGGCCGCGTACACAACGGTAATGTTCCCAGTGGTGGCCTTGATACTCTCAAGCTGGTTTGAAGGTTATGAGTGGCAAGTGAGTAGCTTTATAGGCTTGGGTTTGACAATACTTGGGAATTTGATCATAAATTTTGGTACGTTAAAGGCGTTCAAAAAACTCAGACCTTCATAACCCCTTCACGCATAAGTACCTTCCATTGGTGTAATGCCCTAACTCGTTGAATAAATTGCTCTCGCAGATGAATGTTGCTTAGTCGTCCTTCCTCTTCAATGGGTAAATAAGGGAAGTTATCCATCGTTTGTTGAGCAAAAAGTCCCTGGCCTATTTTTTGGTAGTTGCCTTCAATTAATAACTTTACGTTCTCTATACCACAGCTAGGGGAACCTTTCTTGAATATGTAACCACATAATTCAGTTTGCCAGGGTATTTGCTTATTCGCACATTCAATAAGGGCGTCTGTAACATCGAGAGATGGGTCTTCGATACCGGTGCAGCTAACAGAATTCTCAAGTTGAATCAGGTGGATCTTTTTTCTTGGAACGCCCAGACCAATGGCCATTTCAGGGCAAAATGGTCTGAGTTCAAAGTATTCACTTAATACTTCGTTAATATAGCGATCATATTTGTGAGTGCCATCGTAGCGCACGTTTTCACCAATTAGGCAGCTACTAATGCCGACAGGGATTTTCATCTGAGTTAGTTCCAAGGTTTGCCCTACAGATGAACAAAGATAACCATGCGGCTGGCCAATGTAAATTTTATTTCCTATAGTTACCGCATGCATTATGAGACGAGCTTACTCGTGTTGATATTTGTAGTGCTGGCACTCATTGTAGGTACTGCACTTAGGCACTTGTTAAAAGACACTCAGATACCCTATAGCGTATCGCTTTTGGTGGTAGGGTTGGTCTTTGGCCTTGCTAATAGAGGCACATATTTTAGCGAGCATTTTATCTTAATAGATCAAATGCTTGAACTAGTTGCCACCATTGACCCCCACCTCATATTATTCTTGTTTTTACCTCCACTTATTTTTGAAAGCGCCTTCTCCCTGGAAGTTCACCTGTTTCGACGTATCTTTACTCAGATAGCATTGCTAGCTGTTCCCGGGTTGATTGTAGCAACATTGCTAACGGCAGCACTGGCCAAGTGGCTTTTTCCGTGGGATTGGAGTTGGGCGCTATGTTTGATGTTTGGTGCGCTAATTAGTGCTACTGATCCCGTTGCTGTAGTGGCGCTACTCAAAGAAGTAAGTTCACGCAAACGTTTGGAAACGTTAATTGAGGGGGAGTCATTATTGAATGATGGGGCAGCCATTGTATTCTTTGTGTTGTTTTACAGTTGGGTGGTTTCTTCTCAGGAAAGTGATTTTAGCCTGTTGGCAGTTGTAGGGGAGTTCAGCTGGGTTGTAATCTTAGGGCTTATTATTGGTCTGGCATTTGGCTTTATTACGATCGTTTGGATCGGGCGGGTGTTTAATGACCCTCTGATTGAAATTACTTTATCAATTGCCATCGCCTATTTGGTTTTTATTGTTGCTGAATCATTACATGTATCTGGCGTGGTTGCTGTGGTTAGTTTTGCTTTGATGTTTTCTGGCTCCGGGCGAACCCGTATATCTCCAGAAGTTACAGGTTTTTTACACAATTTTTGGGAGATGATGGCCTACATTGCTAATACGCTTATTTTCCTGATCGTTGGTGTACTTATTGCGGCTCGTATTCAGTTAGTTGATGTAGATATCTGGTATGCAATGGGCATTTTATATATAGGTATTCAGCTTATTCGTGCATTATCCGTCACTCTGTTTATGCCTATCCTTAAGCGTATTGGTATTGGCATTACCCGTGAAAAAGCAACTGTATTAGTATGGGGCGGGCTTCGTGGTGCGGTTTCTTTAGCGCTTGCATTAACCGTGGCTCAAGACGAGTTGATACCCAAAGAAGTGGGTGACCAGGTTCTGGCTCTTTGTGCGGGTATTGTTGTAATGACTATTTTAGTCAATGGAAGCAGTATGGGGTGGGTATTGAAGAAACTTAAACTTGATAGCCTGCCGCCAGCCAAACAGGCCACTGTTAACAAAGTAGAAGCTAAAATAAGTGAAGAAATTTCAGCCATGCTACCAGAGATGATGGAGAATGAATTCTTGAAGGGGGCAAACTGGGATGAGGTTAAAACGGTTGCTGGTGTTAAGAGCGCAACAGAAACTATTAAGTCAGATATTATTAGTGAAGATGAGCTGAGTGTGGCATTTAGACGACGCTTGCTGGAAACAGAACGTAAACACTACTGGGCTCAATTTGATCAGGGCACACTCGGAAAAAGAGCAGCAAGCAAACTGGTGGAAGCGGTTGAGCATGCACTGGATGGCTCCCCTGTTATTTCCCCCAGAACAGAGCTTAATAAACTTTGGTGCACCCCTGTTGCAATCAATGCACTACGAAAAATACAGCGCTTTAAAAAAGTGGCTGTTTATTTTATTTTTACCCGACTAACACTAGGCTATGAAGTGGCGCGGGGCTTTCTTCAGGCGCAAGATGAATTAGAGTCTCATATTGCTAGCTTGGCACCTAGTGAGCAAGAGGCTGAGGTAGTTAAAGGGTTTGTACAGCAAAATAAAGTAAAAACATTGGAGTACATAAACAATCTTAGAGAGACTTTTCCAGAAATTATTCATGCGCTTGAAACTCACTCAGCGACTCGTTTGCTTTTAAACCGAGAGCGAATGGTTATTAAACATCAGTTGGCGCAGGCTGTACTAGATGCGCCAGAAGCTAAGCGTATGATAATGAACATAGAGTCTAGAATGGCTAAACTACAGCAGCTGTCTAGCATATCTACTCCAACACCGTCGAGTGAACTGATTGGTCAGCTTGAATGGAGTAAGATGCTAAGTGATAGTACTAGGGAAAAGCTTAACCAAATTATGGTGCACGCTATTTATAACAATAACGATCTGATTGCACATCAAGGAAAACCATTCTGTGCGCTCGGCGTTATTGTGCGAGGTTCTGTTCAGTTACAGGAACATCAAACGGACCAAAAGCTTAAGAGGGTGCTTGGGCCAGGTGAAACATTAGGAGCATTGTCTTTGCTTTCAGGCATTAGTCCCTGTGATATTACTGCGATAGCGTTGGTAGATATATTGTGGTTAGAAGGGAGTAAGCTTAAACCATTAATGGTTCAGGACTCGGAACTTACTCAGGCACTTAGTAAGTTAATGAACCTGTAGCTTTAGTCACATTTGTATTCTGATTACAACTTGCGGGACTTCAATTTTCCCATCATAATATTCTATTCTGAAGATAATGCCGTTATTATGATTTAGCGGTATTGAATGTTAGTTTGTATTTGGTGAGTTTATGTTTAGCTTTCTACCTGCACCGATAATTGGTGTTTTATGCTCTATCTTTTTGATTATAAATACGATTATTTTATGTAGTGTTATTTATATCCCTACAATTATTAAAATTTTGATTCCACTAAAGCCTGTTCAGGTTGCGTGTACCAAGTTGATTATTCTTATATCCGAGCTTTGGATTAGTGTTAACAGTACCTGGATGACGCTATTTCATAAAACTAAGTGGGATGTTAAAGGTTTAGAGGGGCTAGATCATAATGGTTGGTATCTGGTCACGAGTAACCACCAAAGCTGGGCTGATATATTCTCAATGCAGCATATTTTTAATCGAAAAATCCCTTTTTTGAAATTTTTTATTAAAAAAGAGTTAATTTGGGTGCCCTTTATTGGTGTCGCTTGGTGGGCAATGGACTTTCCGTTCATGAAACGCTACTCCAAAGAGTATTTAAAGAAACACCCTGAAATGCGCGGTAAAGATGTAGAAACAACACGTAAAGCATGTGAGAAATTTCGCTATACGCCTGTGAGTATTATCAATTTTGCAGAAGGCACTCGATTTACTGAGGAGAAAAAAACACGTCAGAAATCGCCTTATGATAATTTGTTAAAGCCTAAAGCGGGTGGAACGGCACTTGTATTGGATGCAATGGGTGATTGCATATCTACCTTATTAGATATCACGATTGTTTATCCTGATGGTGCACCTGGTTTTTGGGATTTTATATCTGGGAATATGCCGCGTATATCGATCCGTATTGAGAAACTTGAAATTCCTCAAGAATTAAGAAGTCAGGACTACAATGATAATGAAGCTCAACGTTTTCGTATTAAGCAATGGGTTGATGGTTTGTGGGAAAATAAAGACCGTGTGATATCTGAATTTGATACGACAAGCTAATTTGAACAGTTAACTTTAAGCGCTTACAATTTTTATTAAAAAGGGGTCTAATTTAGGCTCCTTTTTTGTTTGTTCTGATTATCAGTTTTTTATAAATGTTTATAACCCCTTATAAAAATGCGTTGAGAAAGTTTAATGGAAGTAGTGGTTGATCATAAGTCAGTGTTAGAGCAACTTATCGCAGAGCATTTTTACGGTGCAAGAGCGCGTGTAAATACGGTTTGTGCTGATCATTTCTATTCATTAAAAACGGTAACTCAGCGTCATTGGAAACATCGTAAAGACATTCCTCAAGATATCGCGGCGGTTCCTAGAGCGGGCTGGAGTTTGATTAAGGCTGCAGCGGGGAAAAAACAATCGGGTGCTTCGCGTTCAAGTGGCAAAGAACTTGAACTGCTTGAAATTGTAACTACGGAATTGCTGCAGTTGAATGAGTTGTCAGACAAACTCAATCATTATCTTGAGAAGGAAGTTTTGGGTGCGGGTCTTACTGTCGAAGAACTATTTCATTTTTTAGATGAAGATAATGCCGCGTTTATTGAGCAATGGCTGCAGCAAAGAATTGAAACACATTCTGTAGCACAAGAAGGCGCGCGCGAATCTCTTGTTTTTGTTGCAACAGGCTTGGTGGGACGTGCGTTTTCAGATAAGGCCGTTTTTGGTAGTAGTATGGGTTTGGGGTCCATAGCTGCGACTTCATTTTATGTGAGTCATCAAGGCTGGTGGGCTGGTTTGATGACTCAGGTATTTGGCGTGCCAGGATGGGTGTCTGTTGCAGGTATGGTAGGAGGGGCAGCGACTACGTTGGCTGTTATGCCAATAATTTCACCGGTTGTTGAAACAGGCATTAATCGCTTTAGAGCAAAAAGAATGCTCATAAAAATTGTTAATTCAGTTGAGCAAGATATGATGAAAGAAAGCCCTGAAATAGCTGGTATTGCAGGGCGCTTAGCAACGTTTATTGGTATGTTGCCAGACTTGGTGCAGATCGCAGTGAAAATAAAAAGCTAACTAATAAATCGTTGTTAAAAGGGAATTGTGCAAAATATGTTGAAGTTCAGTAAAAAACGTTTATATGACAGCCATGAAACAACGTGGTTTTTCCTGGACTTTTTAATGTTAGGTCTGCTAGTTATTAATTTGGCCTTTATTATTTTTGATTCTTTGTATTTGACGGACTACTTCAAGGCAACGCTGGATTTTATATCGCCGTCAATTACTGAGCTCTATCAACCGATTCATCGTAATTTTATATTAATTGACTTAGCGTTTGTTTCAATATTTTTTACAGAGTTTTGTTTACGTTGGGTGGTCGCTATAAAGCGTAAAGAATACTTACGCTGGTACTTTTTCCCTTTTATTCACTGGTATGATTTAGTGGGTTGCATTCCTTTAGGTGCTGCACGTATTTTCCGCTTTTTGCGTATTTTTTCTATTCTTTACCGGCTGCACAAATACCAGATAATTGATCTTACAAGTACGAGTGTATTTAAGTTTATTGCTTTCTATTACGATGTATTTATTGAGGAACTAAGTGATCGTATTGTTGTGAAAGTGCTCTCTGATACACAAAAAGATCTTCGGGGTGGCTCCCCGCTATTAAATGAAATTTCCAGTAAAGTACTATCTACCCGAAAAGAGACATTGACTGAGTGGGTTTCGACTATTTTGGTTCATGCCGGTAGTTCTATAGAAGATGAACAAGCCGGTTTGATGATAAGAGATCATGTAAAAGACAGCGTATCTAAAGCAATGAGAGGAAATACTGAAATATCCCGTTTGAAACTTGTGCCTGTATTGGGTAGCTCTATAGAGCAAACGCTAGAAACGGCGGTTGCTGATATTGTTATTCAGTCCGTGGTTCATTTATTAAAGGATATGAGTCCGCAGAAAATTAATTATTTTGTTCGTCATGGAACGACTGTGGCATCAATGCAAGAAAAAACGTTGGATAAAGAGATTGTACAAATAATTGATGAGTGTATCGAATTGTTGAAAGGACACGTATCTAATCAGCGTTGGAAGGCTCATTTAGAAGTGACAAGTAAAAGGGGGTAGGTTTACTTAACCCCCTTTTAAATAACGTTAAACTAGTTCAATCGCCATTGCAGTCGCTTCACCACCACCAATGCAAAGTGCAGCTACGCCGCGCTTTTTGCCATAGTGTTTTAATGAGTGCATTAGCGTAACTAGCAAACGAGACCCTGTAGAGCCTACTGGATGCCCTTGAGCACAAGCACCGCCATGAATGTTAACCTTTTCAGCATCGAGGCCTAATTCTTTAATAGGCATCATTGCGACCATTGCAAACGCTTCGTTAATTTCAAACAAGTCTACGTCACTTATATTCCAGTTTGCCTTTTCAAGAAGCTTCTCAATGGCACCTACCGGAGCAATAGTAAATTCAGATGGGTGTTGCGATTGCGTGCTATGAGCTACGATGCGTGCAAGGGGCTTAAGGCCTTTAGCATTAGCTTCAGATTCGCTCATTAATACCAGCGCAGAAGCACCGTCAGAAATTGATGATGCGTTTGCTGCAGTGATTGTTCCGCCTTTTGCAAATGCCGGGCGCAATGAAGGTATTTTTTCAATATTAGCATTATGAGGTTGCTCGTCATCTTTAACAACGAATTCACCTTTACGGGTTTTTACGGTAACCGGAACAATCTCTTGTTCTAGCAAACCTTCATCTATCGCTTTTTGAGCACGTCTTAACGACGTGATAGCATATTCATCCATTTCTTCACGAGTATAGGCTTTTTTATCGGCTACATCCTGAGCAAAAGAGCCCATTAGCCGACCTGTCTCTGCATCTTCAAGGCCGTCTAAGAACATGTGATCCATTGCTTCATCACCATGCCCCATTCTATAACCTTTTCGGGCATTAAGTAGAAGGTACGGTGCGTTAGACATGCTTTCCATGCCTCCGGCTACCATAACATTGTTAGTGCCCGCTTTGATTAAGTCGTGAGCAAGCATGGTTGCTTTCATGCCAGAGCCACATAATTTGTTAATGGTAGTACAGCCTGCTGAATCTGGTAAGCCTGCCTGGCGAGAAGCTTGACGGGCGGGGCCTTGTTTAAGGCCTGCAGGTAACACATTACCCATAATAACCTCCTGAACATCTTCAGGGTTAATGCCTGCTCTTGATACCGCTTCTTTAATGGCTGTTGCCCCTAGCTCTGTTGCACTAACACTACTCAGGTTACCCTGGAACCCACCCATTGGTGTGCGGGTGCCACTTACTATTACAACGCTGTCTGCTGACATGTCAAAGCCTCGTTCTGTTTGTATTAATTAAAAGACCATTTTACCTTTTTTCTTGCAGAAGCTGAAACTTGATTGTATTGAATAAAAAATACTCTGAAGATTCTCTTCTAACAGGCTGAAAAAAATCAGATTTAAAGTTGGTCGAATTGTAAAACACGGTCTATAGTTGACGTTAAGATCCATACACAGATTTTGAGTTCTTACTTTAAAGATAAGCTAAATTGAAAGCAGCGAGAATAAGTATTAATACCTAAATCATACTTTTGACTGATAAAAATCTATATTTTGCTTAGCTATAGTGCGATAAATGAAGCAAGTAGTTCGATAACGATATAAATAGTTCGGCGTATCAAATAAAAATACGGAGTAGCGTTAGATGACAAAAAACACACAACGATGGCACAAACTGGCCAAGTTGCCACTGGCAGTAGCCGTGGCTGCTTCAGTGTCAGCTCCAGTTAGCGCGTTTCAGTTTTACATGGGGGATGTCGAGGCTAGCTTCGATACTACGTTAACCGCAGGTGCCAGCTGGCGTGTTGAGGATAGAGATACCAGACAGTTATCCCAGGGGAATATGCAACCCTTTGGTTCTACACCTACCACGGTTAACTCCACAACAGGGTCTTCTAGTAATAACTTTGATGATGGTAACTGGAATTTTGACAAGGGCGATACTTATTCAAAAATCGTCAAAGGCACCAGTGAACTGTTAGTAAGTTATGAAAATTACGGTGGTTTTGTACGTGGCCGTTATTGGTATGACTTTCAGCTTAAGGATGAAAATATGGCCCTTGATGGTGCAGGGCAGCAGCGTCAGTTAAGCGTAAACGGCGACAAGAATGCTTCCGGCGGTGAATTGTTAGACGCCTATGTTTGGGGTGATTTCGAATTAGGTGAAATGCCTTTAAATATGCGATTAGGTCGCCAGGTACTTAGCTGGGGTGAAAGTACCTTTATTTTTAACGGTATTAACGTTATTAACCCTGTTAACGTAGGTGCTATTCGTGCACCAGGTGCTGAAGTTAAAGATGCTTTAATGCCTGTTAACATGTTTTATTCTTCGCTGGGTGTAACTGAGAACGTAACGGTTGAAGGTTATGTTCAGTTGGAGTGGGAAAAAACAGAAATTGATGATTGTGGAACCTTCTTCTCAACAAATGATTTTGTAGCGGATGGTTGTGGGCCTGTTCTGCTGGCGGGGCAGTTACCCGATGCGGAAGCTTATGCTCAAGGTTACGTTGCACCAAGGCTGGCAGACAAAGAAGCCGATGACACCGATCAGTTCGGCTTAGCCGTTCGTTGGTATGTACCTGAATTAAATGATACTGAATTTGGTTTTTACTTTGTTCAATATCATAGTCGTGTACCGGTGATTAGTGGTGTGGTGAGTGATCCCTCGGCAGGTAAGACTTTTATAGACTATTTCATAGAATACCCGGAAGCCATTCAGATGGCGGGCCTTAGCTTTAACACCAGTACCGAAGGTGGTTACTCTGTTGGTGGTGAGGTTAGTTATAAGAAAGATGTGCCATTGCAATGGAACTCATTTGAGTTAATACATGGTGGTCAGTTGTCGCCTAATAGTTTGTTGTATCAGCGTGAATTGGCTGAGGCAGGAGGCGATGAGACGGCATTATATGGTGAAACACTTCCTGGTTATGACGAATATGGTATATCACAGGTACAAACGACTGTAATCAAATTCTTTGATCAAGTGGCAGGCGCAAGCCGGTTAACGTTTGTTGGTGAAGTGGGTGCTACTTATGTTCATGGTCTAAAGGGTAGTAAGGATGCTCGATATGGCCGTTCTGGTGCTTTTGGTATTGGCGCATTTGACCCAGTAGATGTGAATGATGATGGTGTTTTAGATTCATGTGACGGTTCAACAGGTGCAAAGCTTAACCTGAATTCACTAAACTGTACTAATGAAGGCTACACCACATCATTTTCCTGGGGTTATCGGTTACGTACCTCACTGGATTATAATGACGTATTTGCAGGTATAAACCTAACACCAACATTGTCTTGGTCTCATGATGTAAGTGGTTATGCGCCTGAGCCAGGCGGTAATTTTGTTGAGGGTCGTAAGGCGGTTGGCTTATCACTGAAAGCGGTTTATTTGAACCAATATACTGCCGACCTGGGCTATACAAACTACTTTGGTGGCAAACCTTATAATATGTTGAAAGACCGGGATAATATTGCACTTAGTGTTTCCTACTCATTCTAATTTATTGATACTAATAAAAAAGGTTACAGTTTCGGTCTAACGAGGTTAATCAATGAAACTAAGAAAAAGAATTATAGCGGGTGGGGTAATAACGCTATCCATGTTGGCAATGAACGTGTCAGCAAAGGTGTCAGAGGCTGATGCGGCTAAATTAGGGGCAGAGTTAACCCCTATGGGTGCCGAGAAAGCAGGTAATGCGGCAGGTACTATCCCGGAATGGACGGGTGGGCTTACTGTCGATTCTGCGGGTATGGCTAGCGGTAATCCATTTGCAGGTGATCAGATTTTGTTCACGATTGATAAGAGCAATATGGATCAGTATAAAGAAAATTTGTCACCTGGCCAGATAGCTATGATGACAAAATATACTGATTATAAATTGCCTGTTTATCAGTCTAGACGAACCTCAGCATATCCACAGAATGTTTATGATAGTGCGAAAGGTAATGCCACTTCAGTAGAGCTCGTTGAAGGTGGTAATGGATTATCTACATTTGATATTGCTACTCCATTCCCTATACCACAGAATGGACTGGAAGTTATTTGGAACCATATTACCCGCTACCGAGGGGGCTCTGTTAAGCGTATTATCGGGCAGGCAACACCTCTCGCTAATGGTAATTATAGTCTAGTGCAATTTCTTGATGAAATTACCTGGCGTTCTTCTTTAACAGACTATGATCCAAGCGTTGATCCAAACGTTTTATTCTACTTTAAGCAGGTTATCCAGGCACCAACGCGTTTAGCGGGTAATGTGCTTATGGTTCATGAAACGATTGACCAGGTTAAGGAGCCTCGTCGGGCATGGGTTTATAATGCGGGTCAGCGTCGTGTGCGTCGTGCTCCTCAGGTTGCTTATGATGGACCGGGTACTGCGTCAGATGGGTTAAGAACTTCCGATAATTTTGATATGTATAACGGTTCTCCTGATCGATATACTTGGAACCTTGTCGGTAAAAAAGAAATCTACATACCTTATAACTCATATAAACTTGACTCTAAAGAGTTGAAGTATGACGACATTGTTAAACCTGGACATATCAATCAAGACCATGCTCGGTACGAATTGCACCGGGTTTGGGTTGTAGAGGCAACGCTAAAGGAAGGGCAGCGTCATATTTATGCGAAGCGTACTTTCTATATTGATGAAGATACATGGCAAGCGACTATTATTGATCATTATGATGGTCGTGGTGAGTTGTGGCGTGTAGCTGAAGCACATAACCTTATGTTTTATAAAGAGTCTGTGCCATGGTATACGCTTGAAACGCTGTATGATATGTTGTCTGGTCGTTACCTCGTGAACGGTTTGAATAATGAGCAGGATTCGAGTTATGAGTTTGGCATTAAAAAGGCGTCAAAAGACTACACGCCTTCCGCATTAAGACGAGCCGGCAAGCGTTAAGTATAATGTTTTGTTATAGCTGTATGTTTTTGTTATAACAAAAGTGTTTGTTTAAAAGGGGCTAGATAATATCTAGCCCCTTTTTTTGCTTTTCACACTCTGTTTGTATTAAATTAGACGCAGATAAAAATCATCTCGCTAATGGGGTTTGGGTGAAAGCAAGTTTAGACGCAATATCGGCCGCTAATGATGAGTCTTGTGAGGTCATTACAAAACGGTCGTCTATCTCGGTTGGGCGCTCATTCCTCCGTAAAAAAATTATAACGCCATCGGTTAATCAAGATTACTTTCATAGAGAGAGATTAGATCAGCTTGTCGAAAAAATTTGTTGCTCTCGTTTAAGTCTTTTTTATGTGCCTGCGGGGTACGGTAAAACATCACTCTTAAGTTACTGGGTGAATAATGAGGAAAAATTCCCTTCTAATATTGCCTGGCTTACGCTCGATAGCCGAGACAACGATATATTAAGGTTGAGTTATTATCTTATCGAAAGCCTATCTAGTGTTTTAAGTGAGGCTTCCAAATCAGAATTGTATGAAATTATTGATGGGGCTATGAGCCATTGGAGCGAATCAATTTCAGAAAATCTGGTGATCAAATTAGTTGAGATTATTGAACCCCTAGGTTCAATAATGATTATTTTTGATAATTTCCAGTTTGTACAAAGTGATCAAATAAAGGCCTTTATTGATACTTTATTGACACATGTTCCAGAAAATTTGTCGCTTGTTGTATTATCTAACCAGCCTATAGACCTTGCTATAACTAAGCTTCGCCTCAATAGGTCGTTAATAGAAATTAGTAAGCGGGATCTCCAGTTTACAGAGCCAGAAGCAAACTTATTGTTAGATAAACTACTGCCAGAGTCTGTTGAACAAACAATAAAAGAAGAACTTATTCAGCGAAGTGAAGGCTGGGGTGCTGGCTTGCACCTTTGTTCTCTTGCTTTGCAAGACGGAAGCTTTCAATCTGAAGTTCTTTTACCTGACTCGATCACCTACCTTAAAGAATATTTTACTAATGAAGTGTTTAGTGTTTTATCGGGGCAAGACTTACAACGGTTATGCCGTTTAAGCGGTATTGAATATTGGTGCTCTGATTTATGCTGCTACTTATTAGATGACCCTGTTGACGGCCAATGGCTTCAGGATATAGCGAATAAGTTAGGTTTTATTGAATATCTCAATGATAAAGGTTTGTGGTGTCGCCCTCATCCAATGTTTAGGCAGGTGTTAATTGACTTGAGTGGAGTTGGGACAAAAGCTCAGCATGATGTGTATGCCGAAGCCTCTGTCTGGTTTGAAGATCGAGAGATGATTTCTGA
>JQIA01000107.1_pt1 | contig 36904 bp, 33 predicted proteins | sample 811431 | NCBI WGS metagenome assembly JQIA01 (sample SAMN02998118, study PRJNA258478) | marine sediment metagenome | biome: marine; feature: seafloor; material: sediment; isolation source: oil-polluted sediment collected from 3 locations (0.5 km, 0.7 km and 0.9 km)... | place: USA: Gulf of Mexico ...
AAGCCCCTTGGCTTTCGAACGGATGGCAGCTTAAATGAGAACTAGGAGCGGCACTAAAGCGGGACAGGTCCAAGTGGTGACGCAACAAAACAAGTGCTGGCCCTGCAAGACAGTGCCCGTGAGCGTGACCGTCCCCACGGCAAAGCCCGTGATGCCTTTAATCAATCAAGTGACAGGAGGAAAGAGCCGGATCGACGGCAACCGGATCGACGGCAGCGAGATCGATAACAGCGGGGGCGATGGCGCTTGCCCCTGAATGATCATCCCAATGCGCCAATGCTGCCAACTAAGGCAGCGAATATGACTTTAACCAAACTTTAAAAAGGAGACTACCATGACAGATAATGACCAAATGCGTATCTTGGACGCACGTAACAGCTTTACCGGAAAAGCACTCACCGCCAGCCAGTTTGACGAAAGCTGGGCGCTGGCAGGTATCATGCATCGCAGCATCCAGAAATCGGGTAGTTTTATAGAAAGGCTAACCGACTATTCCCGAGCCTTTGCCGATGCGGAAAATTTTGATCAGATGAAAGGCGAGGTCATCATTCGTGATATTTTCAAATCCCGTTACGGAGAGACGATGAACCATATGCGCGAGGGTTTGATGGAACGGGAGAAAATCATGGCTGACAGTTCCCATGATGGTGCTTTGCATCATGCAAAATCCATCAGCGACATGATCAAGGATGGCGATACCATGCCGTTCTATCGCGCCTATGATCATGTTGCGGTGCAAATGGCCGAGCAGCACAACATCACTGAGTCCGGGGCTAAAACGATGATGAAGGATGCATTCGCGAAAGCGGAAGGCCGTGAGTTGTATGACGCTAGCAAGGAAGTCGAGAAGGAATTCCATGCGCCCGTGCGTGAAGAACGGCAGGCCAAACGGGTTCAAAGCAAACCCAGATCACTTACACGTCATATGTAAAAATACATAAATAACTTGTACTTATAGGAATATATGTCTATCTTGTTCTGCTTATGTTCGCAAAGTGCGGGCGGTAAAACGGAGACAGACAAGAAACGGAGATGAAATGACAGAGGGCAGTAAAAACAAAGAAAATGGTGCGGGCAAGGCAAGCCCGCCCACATTGACGATTGATTGTGAACGGTACGATAAATATCTGGATGAAAGCGATTTGTCCGATGCAGAAAAGCGCGAATTCCTTGAAGCCTTTTGGTCAATGGTTGTCAGTTTTGTCGATCTTGGCATTGGTGTGCATCCCTTACAACAAGTGACGGATAACACTTGTGAACAACAGGCAGAAATTGCCAGATTTATCGCCGCAGAGTTTGGTTCTGTGGTAGGCTCAACAGATACCACCACGCCCAAATTCAACGCATCCTCTGATCGGCAATCCGGGTTGTCAAAGAACCTGCCGCAGGAAAGGAACACAAAATGAAGCCAAGCCCAAGCGAACCAGTAAAAGCACTAATTTATGCGCGCGTTTCCTCTAAGTCGCAAGAGACCGATGGGAATGGGCTCGAAAGTCAAGAATCCCGTTGCCGCGAATATGCACGCTTAAAAGGCTATCATGTTGAAGCGGCCTTTCCTGATACGTTTACGGGCGGTGGTGACTATATGAAACGCCCCGGCATGGTTGCTCTGCTGTCATATTTGGACGCCCAGCCTTCTGAAAAATATGTGGTAATTTTTGACGACCTTAAAAGGTTTGCACGCGATACGCGGTTCCATCTGGATTTGCGCGATGCGTTTCGCCTCCGCGGTGCCAGTATCGAATGCCTGAACTTCAATTTTGAAGATTCCCCAGAGGGTGAATTTGCCGAGACAATTATGGCCGCGCACGGCACCTTGGAGCGCAAGCAAAACGGTCGCCAAGTCACGCAAAAGATGAAAGCGCGAATGCAAAATGGCTATTGGGTGCATGCCAAGCCGGTTGGATACAAAACAGTGATTGTCAAAGGTCGGGGCAAGGTACTCTTTCCAAACGAACCTCTGGCAACCGTCATACGGGAAGCCTTTGAAGGCTTCGCCTCCGGTCGCTTTGGCTCTCAGGCTGAGGTGCGTCGTTTCTTTGAACTGCACCCTGATTTCCCGCGCAACAAAAAAGGCGAAATTCCCAATCAACGCGCTGCAGATGTTTTGAAAAACCCACTTTATACTGGTCATATCTGCAGTGAAACTTATGGAATCGACTGGTTAAGAGGTCAGCACGAAGCTCTGATCAGCATTGATCTGTTCGACAAAGTTCAAGACCGCCTGAAAGGCTCCGCCAAGGTTCGTGTCCGCAAGAATATCGGCAACGACTTTGCCGCGCGTGGTTTTGTAAGCTGTGGCGACTGTGGTGGGCCTCTGAGCAGTTCATGGTCCAAGGGGCGCACAAAAACCTATGCCTATTACCTTTGCCAAGCCAATGGCTGTGCCAGCTACGGTAAATCAATCCCGCGCGATAAGCTGGAAGGCGACATCGGCGCATTGATCAAAACCCTGCAGCCTAGCCAAAATCTGTTTGGATTGGTCAAGGCCATGTTCCGAGATGCGTGGACGCAACGCTTAGCGCAAGCCGAAGACATGGTTAAATCCGGCAAACGCCAAATTAAGACTATTGAAAAGCAGATAGATGCCTTGCTGGAACGCATAATGGACACTACCAATCCAACCGTGATCCACGCCTATGAGGGTAAGATCAGTGATTTAGAGCGCAGTAAAACCAAGCTACAAGATCAATTAGCGCATCATAACGTGCCAACTGAGGGCACATTCGAAGAAAAACTAGAACCGGCCCTGCAATTCCTCGCAAGCCCTTGGAAACTATGGGAAAGTGGTAGCATCACCCTGCAACGCATGGTGCTCAAACTGGCCTTTACAGGCCGTATTCCATACCACCGAAATGAGGGCACTAGAACCGCCATAATATCATTACCATTCAAGGCGTTAGGGGGTGATTTAGGGGGTAAAAGAAGTAATGGTGCACCGAAAGGGATTCGAACCCCTGGCCCCCTGATTCGTAGTCAGGTACTCTATCCAGCTGAGCTATCGGTGCACGAGGTGGGATTTACTCTGCCACGCGAGTTTTGGCAAGAGGTAAATTGGCAGTGTTTAAACTATTCGGAAGCCCCTGATTTAACTTCTAAATCAATCGCCGCTGCAATCAATGCACGGGTGTAATTTGTTGTAGGAGCATTAAATATCTGTTCACCTGTACCGATCTCTACGACATCGCCCTGACGCATCACCATGACATTATGACTGACCGTGCGCACGACTTTTAGATCGTGACTTATAAACATAAATGCCAGTCCATATTTTTGTTGTAAACCACGCAATAATTCCACGATCTGTACCTGTACGGTCATATCCAATGCTGATGTGGGCTCATCCAGTATGACCAGTTTCGGTTTGAGGATCATCGCACGCGCAATTGCAATACGTTGTCTTTGGCCGCCAGAAAACTCATGTGGATAACGGCTCATCATGCTGGTTTCCAAACCAACCTCGACCATAATATCTTCAACCAGTTTGCGTTGATCCTGATCGGGCTTTAAGCCATGCACCCCTAAACCTTCGGCAATGATCTGTGCTATTGTCATACGCGGGCTAAGAGACCCGTAAGGATCTTGGAACACCATTTGCATATCGCGGCGCAATGGTTGCAGGCCTTTGGATTTGAGTTGATCAATATTATTGCCCAGAAACACAACCGGGCCTTTGGATGAGATTAGCCGCATCGTTGCCAATGCCAGTGTGGTTTTACCTGATCCGCTTTCACCTACCAGCCCGAGGGTTTCGCCCGCACGAATGGTAAAGCTTGCGTCATTCACAGCTTTGATATGGCCAGTAACCTTACGTATCAGACCACGTTTAATTGGAAACCAGACGCGCAGGTTTTGAGCGCTGATAATAACAGGCGCATCGTTCGCAACTGGCGTTGGCAGGCCCGTTGGTTCAGCCGATAATAACATTTTCGTATAATCGTGTTGTGGAGCGTCAAAAATTTCACGGGTTGGGCCGGTTTCTACAATATGCCCGCCTTGCATCACACACACACGATTCGATATTTTGCGTACAACCCCCAAGTCATGTGTGATGAATAACAACGCCATGCCTTCGGATTTCTGTAAATCAGCTAAGAGCTCCAGAATTTGCGCTTGTATTGTCACATCCAGTGCAGTTGTCGGTTCATCTGCAATCAGCAAGTCTGGTTTATTGGCCAAAGCCATCGCAATGATTACCCGCTGACGTTGTCCACCAGACAAAGTATGGGGGTAATCGTTCAGCCGTGTCTCGGGGTTATGTATACCAACCTTATGCAGCAACTCTAAAATACGGCCACGTGCATCTCTAGCACGTACGCCTTGATGCAAGGCTAGGCTTTCACTCAATTGCCGTTCAATTGTGTGTAACGGGTTAAGTGATGTCATTGGTTCTTGAAAGATAAAACTGATGTCATTGCCACGCACTTGCCGCAGAGTTTTATTCGAAGCTCCGATCATTTCGGTGCCGCGATATTTAACTGATCCAGAAACCCGTGCACTTTGGGGCAACAGCCCAATGGTGGACAGGGCAGTGATGGATTTACCTGATCCGCTTTCGCCCACAAGCGCAATTGTTTCACCGGGCTTTATTGTAAAGCTAACGTTCTTTACCGCATTCGGGTTATTACCAAAACCGATGGTCAGATCATTGATTTCCAATATGGGTGTGCTCATCGAAACGTTTTCCGTGGGTCAAAAGCATCGCGCACACCTTCAAAAACAAAGACCAGAAGCGACAACATAGCAGAGATTGTCAAAAACGCCGCAAACGCCAGCCAAGGAGCTTGCAGATTATTCTTTGCCTGCAACGCCAACTCACCCAAAGATGGATAAGAAGGTGGCAAGCCAAAACCCAGAAAATCAAGTGAGGTCAATGTGCCAATGGCACCTGTAACAGCAAAAGGCAGGAAGGTAAGTGTGGCAACCATCGCGTTGGGCAGCAGGTGGCGCACCATAATCTTCCAATCGGGAACACCCATTGCACGCGCGGCCCGAACATATTCAAAGTTTCGTGCCCGCAAAAATTCAGCACGCACCAACCCCACCAGACCGGTCCAAGCGAACAGAATAACGATCCCTGTCAGGATAATGAAGTTCATTGAAAAAACCGCTGACAATATGATAATCACATACAAAAGCGGCATGCTTGACCAAATTTCAACGAAACGCTGGAACAGTAAATCGACTATGCCACCGAAATAACCTTGCGCGGCTCCCGCAGCGATACCCAAAGCCGATGATATACCAACAACAATCATCGCGAACAGGATAGAGATGCGAAAACCGTAAATGATCCGTGCCAATACATCGCGGGTTTGATCGTCAGTACCAAGCAGGTGTTTGGCATCCGGTGGCGACGGGGCGGTTTGTACGTCATAATTTATAGTGTTAAAACTGTAAGGCACAGGTGCCCACAATATCCAACCTGCCTGAATGTCTGCGCCTTCAAATGTACCAGTCGCAATAGCAATGGAAGTGGTTTCAGGGTCGTCAAGGCATGCTTGCAAACCACCGGAATGGATCAAACACTGCACTTCTGGTGAAGGGTATTCGGCTTCGGTTTCGAACTCACCGCCAAAATCAACTTCGGTGTAAAAGCTAAATGCAGGGGTGTATAAATCTCCCTTATAGCGGACTAGAAGTGGTTTATCGTTTGCGACCAATTCTGCGAACAGGCAAATGACGAAAAGCACAGCAAAGACGATCAAAGACCAATATGCCCTGCGGTTGGCCTTAAAGTTTGTCCATCGGCGTTTTGATAAAGGGGATTTGAGCAAGCCCATTTAGGTATCCCTGCTTTCGAAATCAATGCGCGGGTCGATCCAGACATACATCAGGTCAGAGACCAGACCGATAAACAATGAAATCAATCCAAAGACATAAAGTGTTCCAAAAAATACTGGGTAATCGCGGTTTACGGCGGCTTCAAAGCCTAACCGGCCAAGACCATCTAGGGAAAATACGATTTCGATAATCAAGGATGAACCAAAGAAGACCCCAACAAATGCACTGGGGAAGCCCGCAATGACAATCAACATCGCATTACGAAAAACATGGCCGTAAAAGACGGTATGCTCTGTCAGGCCTTTGGCGCGTGCAGTAGTGACATATTGCTTGTTAATCTCATCCAGAAATGAATTTTTGGTCAGCAGTGTCAACGTGGCAAATGCCCCGATAGTTGCAGCGGTAACCGGTAAAACAATATGCCACAGATAATCTGTGATCTGTGCCGCTAGACTGAAATCCGCAAATCCTTCCGAGGTCAGACCACGTAAAGGGAATATTTTCCAGTAAGAGCCACCTGCAAAAAATACCATAAGCATAATTGCAAACAAAAAACCTGGCACAGCATAGGCTGCAATGATGACACCTGACGTCCAAGTGTCAAATCTGGTGCCGTCTTTTACAGCTTTCTGGATGCCAAGCGGAATGGAAATTATGTAAGCAATCAATGTTGACCACAGGCCCAGAGTTATGGAAACAGGCATTTTTTCAAGGATCAGGTCTTTGACGCTGATTGACCTGAAATAGCTTTCCCCAAAATCGAACTGCAAGTAATTCGATATCATATTCAGGAACCGTATATGCGCAGGTTTGTCAAAACCGAACTGCTTTTCAAGATCTTTGATAAAATCTTCCGGTAAGCCGCGCGCACCTTGATATTGGCTGCCTGCACTGCTGGCGCCAACCTCACTGCCACCGCCAGAAATACGATCTGTTGCACCAGCCTCATTTTCGATTTGCGCGATGATAGTTTCGATCGGGCCGCCTGGAACAAATTGGATCAGGACAAAATTGATCAGCATGATCCCCAATAATGTTGGGATCATCAGCAATAATCGTCGTAGAATATAGGCTCCCATTTATTCAAATGCGCCTTCGGCCTGTAGCTTCTTAGCTTTTTTCTCACTGTACCACCAGAAATCCATTTCGCCCAGAGCATAGGGTGGTATATTTTCAGGGTGTTCAAAAACGTCAAGATAGGCCACGCGGTGGGTGGCGTTATACCATTGTGGCACCCAGATATGTAATGCTCGCAAACTGCGATCTAAGGCACGTACTGCAGTATTCAATTGTTTGCGGTTTTTGGCTTGTTCGATCTTTTCGATCAGCGCATCAATTGCTGGATTGTCCAAACCACTTAAATTGCTCGAGCCATGGGTTGCCGCGGATAAGCTGCTAAACATTCCACGCAGTTCAAGGCCTGGGGTTTTTTGCATTACAAATCGTTGAATAACAATGTCGTAATCAAAAGATTTTTGCCGTTCCTTAGCTTGGGCCTGATCAACTGTTTCCAGCTCAGCAGTTATACCCAAACGTATCAAATTCGCGATATAAGGGTTTGTGATGCGTTCAAAGGCAGGGCTGTCATTAAGAAAGCTAATTGATAAAACCTCCCCCTTTGCATTGGTGCGCTTGCCTTGCACAATCTTCCAGCCCGCGGCATCCAATAAACTACCGGCTTTGCGCAAAGCTGCCCGGTCAAGTTGTTTGGGTTTGGAAAAATTAGGATAGAAAGCCTCTTTGGCAAAAACTGAATTTGGCAAATTTTCTTTAAGGGGTAATAATAAAGCCAACTCTGCATCACTTGCCATGCCCTTCGCCTGCATCGGCGAGTTCCCCCAAAAGCTGGTGGTGCGAGTGTATTGCCCTTGAAAGAGCGTCTTGTTCGACCATTCATAGTTAAACATTAATCCAATGGCTTCACGCACACGTATATCGTGAAACTTTTCTTTACGTGTATTGATCCAATAACCTTGAGTGCCCGATAAGTTACCATCAGGCAATGTTGTTTTTATGACCCAACCTTTTTCTAGTGAGGGAAAATTATAAGCAGTAGACCAAAGCTTTGAATAATTCTCAGCACGGAAATTATAGACCCCGCCTTTGAAACCTTCAAAGGCGGCAGTGGTATCTGTGTAATATTCGATGGTTAGACGATCGAAATTATTATGCCCGATATTAATCGGCAAGTCCTTGCCCCAATAATCATCGCGCCTGATGTAAGATGTCGTTTTTCCCGGCGTTACCTTATCCAGAACATACGGGCTTGAGCCTATTGCTGGCTCTAATGTGCTTTTTGCAAAATCACGTGACGTATAATAGGTTTTTGAAAAGACCGGTAAACCGGCAACAAGCATTGGTAATTCACGTGTATTGGCCCCTTGTTTAAAGCTGAATTTTACAGTCAATGCTCCCAATGCCTCTACTGTTTCCACATCGCGCAACAATGTTTTGTATATCGGACGGCCTTTTTCATTTAGGGTATTATACGAAAAAACCACATCATCAGCAGTGACTGGTGTGCCATCGGAAAACCGTGCTTCGGGGCGCAGGTTAAAACTCGCCCATTGGCGGCTTTCAGGATATTCGATTGTTTTGGCCAGCAATCCATACATGCTATCTGTTTCATCAGAGCTACTAGACATCAGGCTTTCAAAGAAAACAGTTGAAAGCGCTGCCGCCTGACCTTTCAAGATATAAGGTGACATACTATCGAATGTGCCTAAGACAGCAGTTGAAAATTCACCACCTTTAGGCGCATCTGGATTTACATAATCAAAATATTTAAAATTAGCGTCGTATTTCAAGTCGCCAAAAGTTGAAATACCGTGTGATTTGATAATTTTTTCCTGCGCTGCGAGAGGGTTATAAGTTAACCAGATAACGTTTAGAAAGATCAAAATCAGTTTCACGGGTTTTCGCATATTATCTACCTTGCTTCGATTTACCTGATAGTCAGCTAAAACATTATCCGCGTAAACCGCAATACGCGATTGTGTGAGCGGATTGAAGCATTTGCAATAAAAAAGCCGCCCATAAGGAGCGGCTTATTCTAAAATCAGTTGAATGCTTTATTTGAGGGTCATCAGATAAGAGACTAGGTTGGCGCGATCGGTTTCTTTTTTCAGACCAGAAAAGCTCATCTTTGTGTCAGAGATAAAAGCTTTTGGCTTTGTGATGAATTCATTCAACGTAGCCGCGTCCCAGTTGCCGCCAATACCCGACATGCCCGCAGAATAATTAAAGCCTGCAACGGCACCAATTTCACGGTCAACAATGCCAAACAGATATGGGCCTGTGCTATTAGCGCCATCTTCTGTTTTGTGGCAAGCTTTACATTTGGAAAAAACTTTTTTGCCTTTGTCCATATCCGCAGATGCCAAGAGCTCATCAAATGAAGGGCCTTGCGCAACCTCTTCTGCCGCGTCATTGCTTTCTATTTCAATCTCATAGCCAGATGCGTGTTTTTCACCTTCACCATGGTCGTTGCCACCCATATGGTACATGCTTGTTGCGACCCAGTTAATCAACAGGTATACCAATAGTGCGCCACAGACGCCGCCGACGATTTTTGTTAGCTTCATTGTATCCATTGCTTGTTCACCTTCGCTGCATGTTGCCTTGAACTGGCTGATTCATTTGAAACCTTCTAAGCCTTCCCTTGACTGCAATCAAGGTGTAGATATGCGGCTAAACGCCCAATTATGGCAGGATGAGTAAAATGAACATATCACCAAAGATCGTCGCTTTCCAAGGTGTATTGGGGGCTTACTCGCATCAAGCCTGCCAAGAAGCCTTTCCAAAAGCCAAGGCTTTAGCCTGTAATACCTTTGAAGGGGCTATTGCTGCAGTCAAAGGGGGGCGTGCTGATGTGGCAATGTTGCCAGTGGAGAACTCCACTTACGGGCGGGTTGCGGACATTCACAGCTTGTTACCAGAGTCTGGTTTGCATATTGTGGGTGAACATTTTGTGCGTGTGCATATCAATCTGATGGCGAAAAAAGGCGTGACGTTGGAAGATATCAAATCTGCGATGAGCCACACAGTCCTGCTGGGGCAATGCCGTAAATTTCTAAAAATACACGATATCGCTCCTATTGTAGGGCCAGATACGGCAGGTTCCGCGCAAGCTGTTGCAAACTCTGATACAATGGATATGGGCGCATTGGCCTCTGAAATGGCCGCAGATATTTATGGGCTGAACGTGCTGGCGCATCATATTGAAGATAATCAGCATAATACCACCCGTTTTCTAGTGATGTCGCCTGAACAGGATTTTCCGGAAAAAGGTGATGGCGAATATATGACAACCTTTGTGTTTCGTGTGCGTAATATTCCTGCCGCTTTATATAAAGCCATGGGTGGGTTTGCGACTAATGGCGTAAACATGGTCAAACTAGAGAGCTATATGATAGACGGCTCGTTTACCGCGACGCAGTTTTATGCCGATGTGATCGGCCATCCTGACGACCCAGCCCTTAAACGGGCACTGGAAGAGCTGGAATACTTTACCAATCATTTGGAAATATTGGGAATTTATAAGACAGATATTTTCCGCCAAACGGCTTAAACTGTAGCTGTTTGGCGGATAATTCTTCTGTTTAACGTAAATCCGGTGGTGTCGCTTCTGCTTTAAGATCTATAATCACCGCATCCAGTTCTTGCACAGATGTACGTTTGTCACCCAAGCGGCGCACTGAAACTGTGCCCTCTTCAACCTCGCGCATACCAACCGCCAGGATCACAGGCACTTTGCCCATAGAGTGTTCGCGCACTTTGTAATTGATCTTTTCGTTGCGCATATCTGCCTCAGCTCGTATGCCCGCAGCTTTCAGTTTTTCAACTGTTTTGGCCACGTAATCATTCGCGTCCGATACGATTGAGGCGACAACCACCTGACGCGGCGCCAACCATAGCGGAAAACGGCCTGCGTAGTTTTCGATTAATACGCCAAGGAAGCGTTCAAATGAGCCAAGTGTGGCGCGGTGCATCATCACGGGCGTGTGTTTTGCACCATCTTCCCCGACATATACTGCCTCAAGCCGTTCAGGCAGTACAAAATCGGCCTGCAATGTACCTAGCTGCCATTCGCGCCCGATTGCATCAGTTAGTTTGAAGTCCAGCTTCGGGCCATAAAAAGCACCTTCTCCTTCATCAATTTCATAAGGTAAATCCAGCTTCTTTATCGCACTTTCAAGGGCCGCTTCAGCCTTATCCCAAACGGCGTCGGAACCGGCACGAACATCTGGTCGGGTTGAGAACTTTATGTCGAACTTTTCAAAGCCCAGATCCTTATATACGCTTGATAAGAGTTCAATAAATTTTTTGGTTTCTGACGCGATCTGATCTTCAGTGCAAAAGATATGTGCATCGTCCTGAGTGAAACCCCGCACCCGCATTAACCCATGCATGGAACCTGAGCTTTCATAGCGATGGCAAGAGCCAAACTCGGCCAATCGCAAAGGCAAATCGCGGTAGCTTTTCAACCCTTGGTTATAGACCTGTACATGGCACGGGCAGTTCATTGGTTTTAAGGCATTTACACGTTTTTCATTAGCGTGTTCTTCGTCAATTTCTGTGATGAACATGTTTTCACGATATTTATCCCAGTGGCCAGAAGCTTCCCACAATTTACGATCCACAATTTGCGGAGTGTTGATTTCCTGATAGCCATCTGTAATCTGGCGGCGACGCATGTAATCTTGCAAAACACGGTATAAAATCCAACCGTTAGGGTGCCAAAATACCATGCCCGGTGCCTCTTCCTGGATATGGAATAAATCCATTTCGCGGCCCAGTTTACGGTGGTCACGTAAGGCAGCCTGTTCCAGCATATAAAGATGCGCTTTAAGGTCTTCTTTATTCTTGAATGCGACGCCATATATGCGTTGCAACATTTGATTATTGCTGTCGCCGCGCCAATAAGCCCCTGCCACCGACATCAACTTGAAACTGTCGCCTGGCACTTGACCAGTATGTACTAGATGGGGCCCTCGACACAAATCCTGCCAGTCGCCATGCCAATACATCCGCAAGTCTTCACCTTCCGGAATCATGTTAATCAACTCGACTTTATAAGGCTCGTTATTATCTTCATAAAATTTGATAGCCCGTGCACGATCCCATGTTTCAGTGCGTACCTGATCATGTTTATTGATGATCTCACGCATCTTTTTTTCGATTGTTACAAGATTTTCAGATGAAAATGGTTCTTTGCGGTCAAAGTCGTAATACCAACCATTGTTAATCACCGGGCCAATGGTGACTTTCACGTCAGGCCATATTTCTTGCACAGCACGTGCCATGATATGGGCGCAGTCGTGGCGAATTAATTCCAGCGCCTGAGCGTTATCCTGCATGGTGTGGATCGCAAAACTGGCATCCGCATCAATCGGGCGCGACAGATCGCGATGTTCATCATTTACGCTGCAGCTGATGGCTTTTTTACCAAGAGATGTCGAAATATCTTTCGCAACTTCAAGGCCGGTTACGCCTGCAGAATAGGCGCGTTGATTGCCGTCGGGTAAGGTAAGGGTAATGTCGGCCATTATGTTGGCTCCTCGTCATTTTGGCGCCTACGAAACGCCCGGTTACGGTATGTCATTTTAATGAATTCTAAGGTCGTAAAAGTCAACATGAAAAACGCTTCACCGATATTCGCGGCCGCGATACGCACTGGGTGTAAGGCCCGTCATTTTGTGAAATGCTTTGCGAAAGGCATTGGTGTTTTCATATCCGACTGCGTAACTTATTTGTTCAATACTGTCGCGTGTGCTGGCAAGTTGTTCTTGGGCTTCTTGCAAACGCAACATTTGCAAATATGCGCTTGGAGTTTTTCCTGTCGCGGCTTGAAATCGGCGTAAAAGTGTGCGTTCGGTCAAGGTGACGTGTTTTGCAAGTTGCGAAATGAGAACAAGTGATCGAAATTGCTTTGCTAAGAAATACTGAGCCTTCAAAATTGCTGTATCTCCATGTGATAAATCTGGCCCATTACCACGATATGATTTTTGGTCTCGTAAGCCAGTATCAAGAACAAAAAACCGCCCGACTTGACGCATAATTCTAGGTGAAAGATGTTGTGCGATAATTTCCAGACTTAAATCAATCCATGCCATCAACCCACCTGCTGTAATGATATCGCCGTGATTGATCAAGATTTGGTCTGTATCTAGAGGTACATCTTGAAAACGGGCGCGAAACGGTTGTTCTAAACCCCAATGCGTGGTGACGGTCCGTTTTGCGCAAAGGCCAGCATGTGCAATCAAAAATGCACCGGCACAGGCTGATGCGATGATGGTGCCCGCCATATGCTGTTTTTGCAGCTCTGCGTTCAGTGTCTGATTTGATGCAAGGAAATCTCGTCGATCAAAACTTGGTGGTAAGATAAGAATATCGCAATTCAAAGCGGTTTCTACCTGCCAATTGGTTGCGTTAACTATTTGACAATCAAAACCTGCACCACCTTCAGCCTTTGCTAATCTATCGGCATAGGAAAATATATCCTGCATGCCGTAAAGTGCGGATTTTGATGAGCCAGGATAGGCCAAAATTTGAATTCTCTTGAGATTTATCATGGATGTCTTTTTTGGCGTGATTTATGTCTAAACGGTTACTGTTGATGATGTCAAATCTAGGGCATGTAAACTGTAATATAGAAACTGGAGACTAGAAATGACAAATACAGTGTTGATTGTGATCGACATGCAAAATGATTATTTTGCAGATGGGGCTTTTGCTTTGCCTGAGATGGAAGCGGCTACGGGGCAGGCAGCAATTTTGATTACCCGATTTAGAGAAGCCGCCGCGCCGATTATACATATTCAGCATATTATGAATCGTCCGAACCCACCATTTTTTATTGCAGGAAGTTACGGCGAAGAAATTGCAAGTACAGTAAAGCCCGAAGCGCATGAGCCGGTTGTGAAAAAAAACTATCCAAATGCGTTTCGTGACACCGCTTTGTTGGATATGTTAGAGGATTTAGCGGTTTCAAATTTGGTAATTGTTGGCGCTATGACGAATAATTGTGTTGCGGCAACGACCAGAGCAGCTACGGATTTAGGTTATCAGGTAACGGTTGCCCATGACGCGTGTGCTGCGGCAAAACTGCAATTTAAAGATACTGTGGTAGCCAGCGATATAGTGCATGCTACATTCATGGCTGCGATGGGAATGCAAGGTGCGCAGATTGTAGCTGCATCAGAAGTTGTACTGGATAAAACAGAAAACTAGTTTAGTGGTTAATCCTGTACTCAAGTCGAAACTCATGGGGTAAAGCAATGTCAAAGCCAGCTATATATAAAACAACATCCGGCCGTAATATTGCTTATTATAAAACCAACGGCACCGAACCTGGTGTTGTATTTCTTGGCGGCTTTATGTCTGATATGGAAGGAACAAAAGCCACATATCTGGAAAGCTGGGCAAAAAAACAAAACCGCGCCTTTTTACGCTTTGACTATTCTGGTCATGGACAATCCTCTGGCGCATTTGTTGATGGTTGCATCGGTGAATGGGCTGATGACGCACAACAGGCAATTGTAAACCTTACTGAAGGGCCGCAAATACTTGTGGGATCTTCAATGGGTGGTTGGATTGCGCTATTGATGGTCAAATCTATCCCACAGAAAATTGCAGGGCTTGTCGGCATAGCTGCAGCACCCGACTTTACCGAAGACAGTATGTGGGGCGGATTTTCGGAATTACAAAAGAACATGATTATGTCCGATGGTCATCTGGCATTGGAAAGTGATTATTCGGATGAACCGTATATCATCACAAAAAAACTGATCGAAGATGGCCGCAATCAGCTGGTCTTGCGTGACCCGTTAGCTTTGCCGTTTCCTGCACGGTTTTTACACGGCACGGCGGATAAGGATGTCGATCTATCTGTTGCATTGCGCCTGTTGGATCATGTGCACGGTAACGATATTCGCTTAAGCGTAGTTAAAGGTGCGGATCATAGTTTTTCGGCCCTTGAAAACCTGACAATGATCCGCCGGGCCATTCATTCGGTAACGATGCAGGCTTAAAGTAAGGTTCCGACGACGACAACCAGTAGGCCAATCGCTGACAAAAAGAATGCGGCCATGTTGATCGCGACCAACCCTTTCAGCCGTTCGGTTAATTCTTCCCCTTGCAACCCTTCTTTACGGGCTATGAAAGCCTTCGCGATACAATAGATAAGACCGACCAAACCAAGACCTGTTATGGCCACGCCCGCGATTATTAAACTGTCCATATCAAACTCCTTGTTGCTGCGCGTGTAAACGGTTTGGAAAAAATCGGCAAGGTGTCTTGTGGGCACGTGCCGGCTTGGGTAATCAATAGGTTCGTTTGATAAAAGGATTCTAAAAATGAACGATACGACCGAGACAGGTACTTACCGCGTTGCAGCTGATGAGCTGCGTTCTTTTGTTGAACGGATTGAGCGGCTGGACGCTGAAAAAAAAGATATTGCCGAGTTGCAAAAAGAAGTTTTGGCAGAAGCAAAGTCACGTGGTTACGACACTAAAATTTTGCGCAAACTGGTAATGATGCGTAAAAAAGACCCTCAGGAGATTTCAGAAGAAGAAGCTGTTCTGGAATTATACCGTGAAGCTCTGGGCATGTAAGCTAAAATCAGCCCTGATTTAACTGAATTGACGCGGCTGAATGGGTTTTATAGTTTCCATACGTTCTATATAATACCAGTCATCTTCGTAATTATGGGTTAAGGACTGAACCATCTTGGTGGACCAGTCAGGCCCTGTTATCTTATCGGCGGCACTTGGAAATTTTTCAAGGAATGTGGATTTAGCACTTTCAAACTCTTCTTTGGTACGTGGTGGGTGCTCTTCAATGTATTTATGCAGCAATTGCGCACCATGCAATGTCAAACCTACATTGATCCGCTTTGAGTCGCCGATCAATTCCTGACTGTTTGTGATACCTGAAAAAGCTTGGGCTACATCACGCCAAATCAAGGGATAATCTTCAAATCGCCATACGGTCAAAGGTATATCCATTTGCTTGCCTTGCAGACGTTGCAGAAATGCCGACCACTTTAAGTGGGATGGAACCACATCTTTTAGGAATTCATTGTAACTGCCAAAAGAGGCATTTAACAGGCTTTGAGCATAGCATGATGGTAAGAAACTTGCAGGGTTTCGTGTTGAGGCGAAAAGCTGTAGTTGAGTGTCGCCAAACAGAGTTTGAAGTTGGTGGATCAAACCGGTTGTGCGTGGGTAAAATAACTCTTTTCCAAACGGTTGCGTAACATTACCAACAATATTCGGGCTTACCAAAAGCAACTTCTTAACATCACGACCTTCGGTTAAAGAGTGTAGTAATAAACCGATTGCATCGGCTTTATCACCACCACCGGCAATGGATTTTAATGTATTGTTTATAAGCTTAAGGGCTGCGCTTGTGTTTGAATGAAAAAAACTGTTTTCCGCATTCAACAACTCTGAATTAGCATTCAGGATTGATGATAGATGTTTGCTCGCAGTTTTATGAGGCCCTACATAAATTCTAATATCCATCAATTTAACCCGTATAACTTAAAAGAAAACCCGCGCCTGTTCTGGACAGTAAAAAAGCTTTGCTTTATGCCCAAAGCAATGATTGCTGCGTCTGAAAATAAAACGAAACGAGTACATCCGAAACGGTTCGGGTCTTTGTCTTTGGCTGCCTGTGTCATTGCTGCTATTATTTTAATCCCAATTATGGCGGTTATATATATGGCTTTTTATCCCAGTGAAAATATTTGGCCACATTTAATTAAAACAACGTTACCCCGTTATCTATTTAACAGCCTTGTACTGATGATGGCAACTGGCTTGCTGGCGGGTGTGATGGGGGTTGCTGCGGCGTGGTTAATGGCAATGAAAGAATTCCCTGGACGGAAGTTTCTTGAATGGGTCTTATTACTGCCACTTGCCATTCCAACTTATATTGGGGCGTATGCTCTGGTCGATTTTTGGGAATATGCAGGACCGTTTCAAACTTTGCTACGTGATGTTATGGGGTTCGCCTCTGCCTCAGATTATTGGTTCCCTGAGACGCGCTCGAAAGGAGCTGCGATCGTGGTCTTCTCATTCTCATTATACCCTTACGTATATTTGCTTGCACGTTCGGCCTTTCGTGAACAATCTTCCAGTGCTTTGGAAACCGCGCGCGCATTAGGGTGTGGCCCATGGGCCTGTTTTTGGAAAGTAGGCCTGCCGCTTGCACGTCCAGCTATTGTCGTAGGGGTTGCTATTGTGATGATGGAAACACTAAATGATTTCGGTGCTGTGGAGTTTTTTGCCGTGCAAACCCTGACAACCGGTATTTTCACGGTTTGGTTAGAAGCTTCTAACAGCGGCGGAGCGGCCCAGATAGCCACGGTTATGTTAACGTTAATCCTGATATTATTGATGTTAGAGCGTATGGGACGCAAACAAAGTAAGTTTCACCAACTCTCAAAGCATACACGACCACCTTCACGCGAATTATTATCAAAACAAGCAGGTTTTGCTGCTGGCAGCCTATGCCTTTTGATGGTTGGCATCGGTTTTATAATGCCGTTTTCGATCATGTTACACCATGCTGTAAAAAGCCCCGACCTTTGGTTGGATCCAGATTTATGGTCAGCGGCGTTTACAACCATATGGGTCGGATCATTTGCTGCAATTTTAACGATAACTGGCGGTGTTATCCTGATCTATGCAGTGCGTATGTCAAATAGCAAATGGATGAAATTTTTACTTCCGGTAACAGCAATCGGTTATGCGGCCCCTGGTGCTATCATTGGTCTTGGCATCTTGATCCCAATGGCGGCTTTCGACAATATGCTTGCGGATTGGTTGGAAACTATGATCGGCATTGATATTGGCCTTTTAATAACAGGCACTGCAACAGCGGTTATTCTGGCTTATTGCGTCCGTTTTTTTGCAATTGCCTTTGGTGCTGTGGATGGGGCACTTGGCCGGATTACCCCAAGCATGGGCATGGCCTCACGATCATTAGGGCAAACTACAGGAGGCACTTTAAAACGCGTTCATTTCCCGCTGATGCGCGGATCATTATTAACCGCAGGACTGTTAATTTTTGTGGACAGTGCCAAAGAACTTCCCGCAACTTTGCTGTTACGCCCATTTGGTTTTGATACGCTTGCAACCCATATTTATGGGTTTGCATCCCTTGAAGATATCAAAGGGGCCGCGCCTGGCTCTATTGCAGTTATTCTGGTAAGTTTGGTCGCAGTTGCAGTGGTTTCCAAAACATCGAAAAACCACTTGGATAAAGAATAAGGGAAAAACCGCCTTTTTTTTGCAAAAGACACTTGCATCACACCCAATTTCTCAGCTAAACGCAGCCGCAGTGCCCCTATAGCTCAGCTGGTAGAGCAACTGATTTGTAATCAGTAGGTCCGCGGTTCGAGTCCGTGTGGGGGCACCACTTAAATTACATAAGTATATGAAAATAAATAATTATTTAATAATTAATGCGATGAATTGGGCCATCTATTGGGCCACATAGATTTGCTTCTCTATGATTCAAATATGTTAATCTAATCAACAGAAATATTTTCGACCGTTCTTGTAAAACCGAGACTCAGCAATCTAGATGTGGTATTTTGTATTATGAAACATCTGGTTGTTTTTAAAGCCGCCTGTTTCAAATGTGAGTTGTGACGGGGTCACAACACTTTCGGCGGGGCTGAAAGAAGCGTTCAAATCCATACAAATAAATGAGGGCCACTGTTAAGTGGTATTCACATATGATTCAATCTAATGATTGTCAGTTCACCCTGACTATGTCCGACCTTTGCTGTGCGCTGGGTGTGAGCCGTACCACTCTTTGGCGCTTCATGCACAGGCAGGAAATGGCGCACGTCCGGTTTGAGGGCGTCAAACACTACGCGGTTTCAGACGTTGTCACCCGTTTGCGCCATCATCCCAAATATCGCCCAACAACTGAAATTACCCTTCTTTTAATAGATCAACAACGGCGGCAAGCACGCCAACACGAGGCACAATAGAAAATGACACATAAAAATAAACAAAGCCTGATTGAACAGTACAAGGTGATTGATAACCTTACCGCGCGTGAGCGCGGACGGTTGAAGGAATGCGAAGTTTCCCTTGAGGTGGCATTGCGCCAGAAATTTGGTAATCGCTTGAGTGAAATCATGGTGCAAGACATTGTCGGAAAAATTTCCCGCGATCCTGATGTTTTTCATTACGTGGTGACAGGCGATATCACACAGGTTGATCCTTCTGATCGCGCTAGCTTTTTACCGATTGCAGAAAACAAAGTACAGGGCAATGATCTTGCCCTTCGCAATCTGGCTTTCAGCGACGCGTCTTTGCGCACAAAACTTGAAGGTGATTTTATGCAAAACCTCTCTCTGGAAAACCGCATTCGTTATGACCGAGATGGTTCGTTAGCGGAGCGCATGTGCACGTATGTTGAAACTAAACTGGATCAACTAGTCTGATGGAAGCGGGAACAAACCTTGTGCGCCCTATACGGCGTGAATGTTATTGTGCTGCTCGCTCCTGTGGTTACGGCCCATCATCTGCTTATACAATGGCAGGCTATGCATCTCCTGACCGTATTAGCGCCAGCCGCAACGCACAGCGTTTGGAGCGCCATGATATTTGCCGTGACCGTATTGCGTACCTAACCTCACACCCCGACGTGGCAATGAAAGCCATGGCGACCGCTCAAGCCGTGTTGGGCAAGCAAATAGGCAGAGACCGCAACCGTGCCTTGAAGGCTGTGTTGGACGGTCGAAAGCTGGCCAAATCAAGCCGTGAAGTGCTCGCCCCAATCGCACCTCCACAAACATCCGATAATGAAAGCCTTGTGGAATTACTGGAGCTTATTTTGGATGAAGCGCGTGCGTTGGTGGATCGTTGTAGATTAGATGGGGCCGATACAATCGTAACAAAGAGCGCAATCGACCTTCACCGCAGTGCAACGTCTGCGCGTGAACGGTTCCTAAATATTGCAAACGAGGCCGACAACAAATCTAACATAACCGTAATAGAAGGGGATATCTCCGCCGTGAAAATGCACATCAACATGCAAAGGCAAATTGGAGACCTTCCAGAACAATTGCCCGATCTAGATGTGCAGCCTAAAACCACGGTCGCAGAAACACGCGACGAGGAACATCTTCGTTATAATATTGCCGTATCGCTTGAGCAAATCGACAATCTTTCAATTGGGAAAATCCCAGCCATAAAGGATCATATCCGGCTCTATGAAACACTTTTGAAATCGGTTGTGAAATTAAGCCAGATTATCAGTCGCCGTTCAGTTGACACGCAAAAAACACTAACGTCTCCGAATTTTTTCTTTGATCCCAAGGTGTTCTTACGCTGGGCTAAAATGAATAATATATCGCAGTGATTTTTGCTTCTTGCTGCGAATGGTGTTGAGAACCTGCCCCCTGAGGGGTGGGTGTCTCCGCCACATAAAACAACCCTAAAGGCGCAATTCCGTGCCAACAAACCGCCTTTTTCAACTAAAAGAATAGGCCAATATAAGGAATCCCAGTATATGGAATTACAAATTAACAAGAAAAACCGTGCCAAACTTTATCTGGCAGCGGTTAGAGCATTGGACGATTGCGAAAATCAGGACATAGCTCCAAGGAAACGGGGGGCTCATCACCCTTGTAAGGATAAATATCCACATTTCTTTTCTCATCATAGGTTGCTTTCCCTTTCATTTCACCTCGATAATAATGCTCATATTGATCAGCCACCGCTTGGAATACTGGTCTGACCAAGTCAATTCTGCCAATGATATAATCATCAGTGATGGAACTGCCTGATTTATGATTTAGAGCTCTGCGAATTACATCTTGCTCAGCACCGTTAATTCGAGCATGGGTCGCAAAGGTTCTTCTGCAATCGTGAAAGTTAAATGTCACACCTGAAGCTTCCATGATCTTTTTCAACTGGCTCTTCGGCTCAGTCATGTGCCCATCAGAAATTCTCGCTGGGAACACCCACTTTGAATCTTTGGAAACTTCCCTTTGGTTTCTTAAAATCCATTCGGTCGTATCACTGATTGGAACCCAATGGTCGGATTTGTTTTTCGTATCTCGGATAATAAAAAGTTTCTTTTCCCAATCAACATTATTCCACGAAATACCCAGAGCCTCAGATTTTCGAAGGCCAGTCAATAGTAGAAGCATAATGTAATTGATACCTTGTTGCGTTACGCCTGTCTTGGGAGCTTGAGGGTGACTGTGGATGCTGAAAAAATAATGAAACAAGCTGTGGATTTTATCCTCGTCTAGATAACCAGTCCTCTTCGCTACCGATCTGTCATACCGCTTCTGCTTAAGGACATCGCAAGGATTATCTGAAATCAGACGTTCTCCCGCTATTTCATCGGCCATAGCATAATTCATGATTGCTGACAGAATGCGTATTGATTTTGCTGCTTGTGGTTGGCCTCGATGATCTCTGGTAAAACGGAATATATCTTCTACGTGTCTTCGACTAATTTCCCGAATTGGTGTATCGAGCCACTCCCCAAAAACAACCTTAACAGTATTATTATAATCCCTAACCGTTATGGGTTTAAGTGTTCTGGCAGACATGTAGCTTTCAAATACTGTGCCGAATGAGACCGACAGCGCATTGTCTTTCTCAATTTGCCCTCGCTCTGCTTCTCGCTCTTTCTGCCGCTTTAATACTGGATCAATACCGCTATGCATCAACTGCAAATTATTAGTCGCCTCAGCACGCGTTAGTCGCCGCAGTATTCCATTATACGCCCCTTAATTCTCTTTCAAGGACTTGTAATTGGTGCGGTACAAATTCCACAAGTCCACATTCGTGGCGGTATTTAGATTAATAGCCATTGTTACGAGAATCAAAACAACCATTTGTCGCCTTAAATCTTACTCTTACAACGTACAGGTGAGTTTACTTGAGCGAAGGCATTTTACCTATAGTTGAAATAGTTATGCTTCTAGTTGTGTAGATGCTCCGAAGCAGGCAAATTCTTCACTTAATAAGCTATATCCATTGATATCATTAGGCAACCTCAAACATGCGTGATACCTTAAATCCGGTTTAAAAATATAGTAAGTGGGAGAATAAAAATGGCATTATTTAACGGCACTCAGGTAGCAGACATTATTTCTGGCACAGTTGGTGATGACGTCATTACGGGCTTAGGGGGGGAAGATGTAATCAACGGTGCGGCTGGCAATGATCAGATCAATGGCGGCGCTGATGGCGATAATATCCTTGGCGGCACGGGTGATGATACAATCACCGTTGATTCAGCCTCAGATCTTCAACTTGATACTATCACTGGCGGTGCACCTTATGATATTATTGATGGTGGTGATGACACAGACACTTTGGTTTCCGGACTTCGTGATGGTGACGAAATCAATCAAGGTGTTGGTACTCTTTGGCAAGTAGCAGGGGTTTCAACAAGCAATCTGGAATTCGTTCGAGTGTCCACCGCCAGTGACTTCCTGTTAGACTTGGCAAGCGATGCAGTGTTTGGCTCAGACCTTACCCTGACGAGCAATGACGGTACTGCGTCTGGTGCTGATACTGCAGACATTCTAGGATACACAGCTTCAAATGGTGAAGTTAATGCGACCGCGAACGCAGATGGTGATGAAGGCGTTATCATTGATGGTGTTACCTACATGGACGGCGACACCTATATGTCAGCCGATGGTGGGTCCGTTGATATTTCTTTTGGAGGTGGAATGGTCATGGCAGTGACTAAACCTGCTTTTGGTCAATGGACATTCGATTACACACCTGCCGAAGACGACCTTTATGCTGTCGGCGTTTCAGGTGACCCGAGCGATGATATTATCACGACATTTGTCGCCACGATCACAAATCAAGATGGCAACACAATCGATGTGACTGTGAACCTGGCTCTTAATCTTGATGAAGATTTCGACGCAAGCGCGTCCAGCGTTGGTGTGACATCACCTGGCGACTTCCAGGACAATTCGATCAATGGCAGCGAATTTGATGACGTGTTTTTTGCTGGTGGCGCCACAGACTCCGGAATGGATATCCTTTTTGGCAACGGTGGCAACGATACTTTGGGTGGTGGTGACGATAATGACGCGCTTTATGGTGGCGATGGCAACGATACCATCTTTGCTGGTGCAGGCGATGATGCGGCTTACGGTGGCCAAGGCGACGATGAAGTCTGGGGTGGCGAAGGCAACGACACCATCTTTGGTGACGAGGGCAATGATAGCATCGGTGGTGGCGATGGCGATGATCGCCTGCGTGGTAACGACGGCGATGACACCCTTTTTGCCGGCGCCGATGACGGTATTGATAACCTACAAGGCGGAGCAGGTAATGACACCATCTTTGCAGGAGCTGGTGATGATGCTCGTATCAGGGGCAATGACGGCGATGATACCCTCTTTAATGGTGCTGGTGATGACACTGATGTTCGCGGCGGCGATGGTGATGATACTCTTTGGGGCGGTGCCGGTGATGATGTTCTTACGGGGCAAGCAGATGACGACACCTTTGCTTTCGTCGCAGGGAATGGCAACGACAGGATACGCGACTTTGAATTCGGTGCAGCTCCTGGTGAAGGCGATGTGCTTGACTTAACGGCCTTCGGTTTTGTCGATACTCAAGCTGTTATTGATGCAATGTCCAATACTGGCAACGGTGGGACTGCTGTACTTGCACTCGCGCCAGGCCAGACGGTTGAGTTCCGTGGTATTAATGATCTTTTTATTGCCGACTTCCAGGCTGCTGTTGATGACTGGGTGCTTGTATAACCTCTAAACGATATTACTAAGCAAAGGGCCCGTTAAGGGCCCTTTTATAGAGTATTGCGGCGTCTTTCGGACGTAATAGTGTGTTATAGTGGACGGTCTCTTTTAAATAACGTTAAAGTGGATTTGAGCGAGTAGGTGATTAACGCACAGTTCTAATCAGTCTTTGCCATATCTGGAGGGCCTCCGTACTCTATAAGTTTTGCCGCCAGTTTCTCGGATCAGGAAGAGATATTGGTGTCTGTTGTCAGATAAATTGGAACACGTGAGCTTGTAATCTTATGGAGGCTATAGTTCGAAGTGCAGCACGTTTTTTTACGTAATATAGCTACTTCTTTTTTCAGATTAGATCGGGCAAACGGTTTAAGTAAAGTCACCCGATCCTGCTGAACCCAGCGGCTTAGTGTCGAAAGTCCAACGCAAAAATCAGCCGAACCTGCTTTCGAACTAGACCACCGGCCAATGAACGCGTATCGTCTGTTATCTAAATTTTATGATATGTTTCGTTCCCATTGCAGTTCTCTTTTTGTGCATAATATGCGGTTAAAGGGGCAGCACAATTCCGTGGCAAGACCCCTTTTTCTAACCATTCAACCGCCGCTTCATGTATCTGAATTTTTAGGGATATCTTTGTCGACTGAAGCCATAGCCAAGTATATATCTGCCCTTGATTACAATACAGATATTACCTTAGTCGAAAATTACACGGCAATTGATTGCGGTTTTACCGACAATTGGCATAAAAATGACTGGGTGTTGCTCTATATAATGATATTAGCTTATTAAAACAGTCAGGTATTGCATTACCCATTGATTATGCTTTATGAAAAGGCAAATCTTAATATTTCCGATTCTTTTTATCGGATTTAAAAAATAGGTATATGAACCTTGACTAAATCAATAGCAATAGCACTGAATGGACATCAATTGGACACTGTAAAATTCAATCCAGTTTTTGATATTGCAGCAATTCATGGCAAGACCGTATCGGTAGATCTTACTTTTAACCGGTACACTTATATTTTACACAAACCCCGTCAAAATAAACTGTTGTTAGAAAAATGATATCAACCTCTTCTTCTCGTGGCGCAGCACCTGTTGGCCAATTATATGAATTACCCCCTTTGGAGATGACCGTCATTATCTACCTTCGCATGTGGTGTGATGGTGGCCTTAAGCGCGAGCAAATCAGACGTGATTTCATTCTTGCCTTTGGGCAGAAAACCGGCGGGCTCCATAGTGCTACATTCTCTTCGTTTTTACTGGTGTTGATACATAAATCTCGCAGGAAGATCATGCGGCACCAAGAAACCTGCCAATGCTTTGGCGGCGATGAAAGTGCTGTCGCAAATATGGTTGCAGCAGCAGCGGCTGGCGACATGGAAGAAGCTCTATTACTTGCTGGACATCTGGTCCCTGCAGAAGTTGCAAAAGAGCTTATGAAACCCGCCGAGGAAATTGGCTTAGCTTTTGATCGAATGCTTATGCAGTTCCATGAGAAATTTACATCCACACATAAAACACCAAAATCAAGACACTAACCCCCCTTACAAGGAAACAAAATGAAAACTCTCGTCATTGGTCTTATGACTACAGCTATAACAGCGGTTCCGGTATTCGCGAATAAAGCAGCGGTATTAGATAATTATTCAAACATTGCTGTTGCTAAATATGAAGACAGCCTAACAACTGCGAAAACTTTGCAAGCGGCTGTGAATGCTCTGATTGCAAACCCATCCACAGAAACTTTGAGCACTGCCAAAACAGCTTGGGTTGCATCGCGTGTGCCATATCAACAGACCGAAGTTTACCGTTTTGGGAACGCGATTGTCGATGACTGGGAAGGCAAAGTAAATGCGTGGCCATTGGATGAAGGTCTAATCGATTATGTTGATCCAACATATGGCACAGCAACTGATGAAAACGCTTATGCAGTTTTGAATGTTATCGCAAACCCAACAATCACATTATCTGGTAAAGAAATTGATGCATCTGTAATCACGTCAGAATTGCTAGAAGGCGCATTACATGAGGCCGATGAAGTAGAAAGCAATGTCGCTACCGGTTATCACGCAATTGAATTTCTATTATGGGGCCAAGATCTAAATGGCCACAATAACGGCGCGGGAAATCGCCCTTGGTCTGATTTTTCACAAAGCGCAGGTTGCACGGGCGGCAATTGTGATCGCCGCGGTGCGTATCTGAAAGCGGCTACTGATTTGCTGGTGTCTGATCTTGAATGGATGACAGCACAATGGCAATTAGGGGGTGCTGCACGTGCGGAACTCATGAAAGATGAAAATGCAGGTATCACTGCTATGCTGACAGGTATGGGGTCTCTTTCATACGGAGAACAAGCAGGTGAACGCATGAAACTTGGCTTGATGTTAAACGACCCAGAAGAAGAGCATGATTGTTTTTCAGACAATACACATAATAGTCACTTCTATGACGGTTTGGGTGTACAAAATGTTTACCTCGGCAAATACACCCGTATTGATGGCAGCGTCATTTCAGGGGCATCTCTGGCGAAGCTTGTAGCAGCGGCCGATGCATCTGTTGACAAAGCGCTTCAATCTGAGTTGTCAGCAACAATGATCGAGTTGGGTGAGCTTAAAGCAGCCGCTGATGGTGGGTTTTCTTATGATCAGATGCTCGAACGCGGTAACAAAAAGGGTGAAGCCCTTATCACTGACGCAGTGAACGCACTTGTTACGCAAACAAAATCTATCGAACGCGCAACCACCGTCTTAGGTCTAGATACAATTGCATTCGAAGGTTCTGACAGCTTGGACAATCCAACAGCCGTTTTTAAATAAGATACTAAATACCAACCACCGGCGGGTCGAATGGGCCCGTCGAATATCAAGGATATGACTATGACTAAATTAACAAATGCGCTTGGCGTAATTATATTAACGACCACAGCCAATGTCGCGTATGCGCAAGATAGCAGAGGGTTTTCTGCAGAGTTGGAAATCGAAACAAGTGCAGTTTCCACATTCTCCGCTGACGATCCGGCCGCTGAAATCAATGATATCCATGCCGAAATCACATTAGGTTTAGGACTTGAACTTGGCGGTGGTTTCTCGCTTTTCTCTGAAGTGCTGCTGGAACAAGTTATTGACCCTACAAAAGACGCTTTTTTTGACGATCACGGACTATATGTAAGCGAACTGGGTTTGTCATTCTCAAATGACGCAATCACTATCTCGGGTGGTAAAATCAGCCCAGCATTTGGCTTGGCATGGGATGCGGCCCCCGGTTTCTTTGGTGCCGATATTGCTGAAGATTATGAATTAGGTGAAGCAATTGGCGGCTCAGTTGAAGTGCCATTTAAAATATCAGGCGGAGATCACTCTGTAACGGCTTCTGTTTTCTATGCAGATACATCCGCCTTAAGCGACTCTATTATTACAAAGCGTGGTCGTAACAACCTAGCAGCCGGTGGTGCCGGTAATACAGAAAAACTGAATAACTTCGCGGTGCAATTGGCGGGGGCGTTTGGTGACACAGAATATAACCTAAGCTTTCGCCAACTGTCAGCTGGCGTAGGCGATATTGGTGATGAAACAGGTGGCTCTTTGGGTGTACAACACAGTTTTGATTTGAACGGCAATGACTTTACAATCTTGGGTGAAGTTGCGCGTTTTGACCAATTTGGCGGTACAGCTGATGATGTAACTTACGGCACTTTAGGGGCCGCTTACACAATGGATAAATGGTCATTTTCAGCCAGTTATACCGGCCGTAACGGTGTTGGTGGCTTCAATGATTACCTTGCATCTGTTGGCGTCGATTATGACTTTGGCAACGATCTTATCGCGTCAATTGGTTTAAGTCGATTTGATGAAGCTAATCAAACAGCAGATACCATTGCGCTTTCTGTTTATAAAGCATTCTCCTTCGGAGGATAATCCCAGCCTGATATGCGGCAAGATTTTTCTTGCCGCATTTTCTATGGATAAGAATTCAAGTCGTATAATACCGCACGCTTCTATAGTTTAGTAATTTAAGACTTCAGATATAAATTTAACGCCTTTATTCGAATTACCACTCGTAAATATCTATTTCTGAGTATATTTATCAGGTAAATAACCCGAATCAATAAAACCGATGAAACACCTGATCATTTTCCTATCATTGATAGCGACGCCAAGTGCAGTAATAGCGTTAGAATTAACTCTTGATAACGTCATTCCACGAACCACAGATGAGCAAGAACGTGTCCAAAAAATCACGACGCCAACTTATGATTTTACGAAGCCAGAACTTTACGAAGCACTGTCCGCCGGGGCTGCAACAGTACAACACAGCAAAACCAACAATGCGTTTTCTTTACCATCAGGCAATATCAGTTTTGAAAACAAACTGACGTTCAAACTGGGCAATGCCTTGTTTCGAAAACTATGGGTCTCGTCGCCTTCTTCCACACTTGCGTCTGACGGGTTAGGCCCGCTTTATAATGCAAGATCATGTCAAAGATGCCACCTGAAAGACGGACGCGGACACCCACCAGAAAATGCAGATGACAGCGCTGTTTCGATGGTCATGCGTCTTGCAAGGCCAAGTTCAGAAAATCCGTATATTGATGATATAACGGATTACTTGGATGCCCTACCCGATCCAATATATGGTGGCCAGTTCCAGGATTCTTCAATTATTGGGCAAAAAGCGGAAGGGCGTTTTGCAATCGATTACACAGATCAACAGGTTATCCTATCTGATGGCCTGCTTGTAACCTTGCAAGCCCCTGGTTACCGGTTGGAAGATATGGCTTATGGCCCGTTGCACCCTGATACTGTTGTTGCCCCTCGCATTGCTCCACAAATGATCGGCCTCGGCTTATTAGAAGCAATTCCAGCCGCAGATATAATCGCAAATACAGATCCAGAAGATAAAAACAATGACGGTATATCTGGACGCGTAAACAAAGTTTATTCCCGCCAGCTTGATGGCTTTGCGCTGGGTCGGTTTGGCTTAAAGGCCCATAGTGCAACATTAATGGATCAATCCGCTGCAGCATTTAACAGTGATATCGGTATTTCTTCACCACTATCCCCCTTAGGATGGGGTGATTGCACCACCGCACAAGAAGCCTGTCGATCCGCCCCAAGCGGAAACACACAAGCCCATGATGGGGTGGAAATCTCAAATGAAGGTATGGAGCTGATTAATTTTTACACCCGCAATCTGGGCGTGCCAATGCGTATAAATTATAATACATTCGATGTATTACGCGGCAAGGCAGTTTTCTATGGCTCTGGGTGTAATGCCTGCCACATACCAAAATTTGTGACAAACAGATTAGAGAGCCAAGATGCGCAAAGCTTTCAGTTGATCTGGCCATACACTGACATGCTACTGCATGACATGGGCGAAGCCCTAGCAGATGGCACTACAGCCGGTCGTGCCGGGGCGCAGGAATGGCGCACAGCCCCACTTTGGGGCATTGGACTAACAGAACAAGTCAGTGGGCACACCCGCTTCTTGCATGATGGCCGCGCCCGCAGCTTATTAGAAGCCGTTTTGTGGCACGGTGGCGAAGCTGAAACGGCCAAAAACAAAGTAATTAGCCTATCAAAAAAAGACCGCGAAGCTTTAATAACCTTTCTGGAGAGCCTATGATACGACTTATTTTTCTGGCGGTATGCCTGTTTGCTACGCCTGCGTCCGCAGGGGTTGTAAAAGCGGTTGATCTGACAAAACGGTTTTATCAGAATTTTGAAACGCAATCTCTTCTGCTTGAAAAACAGGCAATGATAGACTGTAGGCCAGAAGCTTTAAAGCCTGCGTATCACAGTGCTTTTGATGCATGGGTTGCTGCCAGCGCCATTCAGTTTGGCCCAATTGAAGATATAGGCGGCCCATTGTCGATTGCTTTTTGGCCAGATAAAAAAGGCTTCACGACCAAAGCGCTTAAACGCCTGATTCAAAACAATGACCCTATCATCCATAATCCGCAAAAATTTGGTGAAGTGTCTATTGCTGCAAAAGGTTTTTTAGCCATAGAGCGTTTGTTATTTGACCCCGCGTTTAATGAATATTCCGAGCCGGGAACAACCTGCGCATTAGCAAGGGCTATTTCCAAAGATATTGCGCATAAAGCCGAATATATGAACACCATATGGCAAGCAAGTTTCGCGGATGTTATTTTAACTGCCGGCGCAACCGACAATAGCAAATTCTTATCAAAAAAAGAAGCGGCCCAAGCCTATCTTACCTCGATAAGTGGTGCCTTAAAATTTATTGAGACCGCACGGATCGCACGACCTTTAGGCACATTTGAAAACCCACGGCCCAAACGCGCTGAGGCATGGCGCTCAGAACGCCCTTTGCGAAATATCGAAGTATCTCTGAAAACACTCCAGCAATTAGCAATGGCTTTAGCAGATGGACAAGCACCGATCACAAAGGATGAATTTTCTATTGCGCTAAAGTTCCTACCGTCGATCACCGACAAGAGCTTTCAATCAATTGCAGAAACAAAAAATCGCTTTAAAGTGGAAAGCCTTCTGCAAATGGTGCTCAGTATTAAAGAAGCATCCTTAGAAGAGCTGAGTTTGCATTTAGGTGTCACCACAGGCTTTAATGCACTGGATGGAGATTGATATGACAAACCGCAGAACATTCCTAACGGGGTTATTAGCGGCATCGGCAACACCCACATTGACTTGGGCGGATGCAGGCAATCCATCCTATATGTCAGCCGCAAGATTACCAGACGGCAGTTTTGCCTTATTTGGCTTGTCTGAAACCGGCCATGATGTTTTCCAAATTCCATTGCCGGGGCGTGGGCACGCCGCCGCCATTCACCCTATGAGCCCCGAAGCTGTTGCTTTCGCGCGCCGCCCAGGACAGTTTGCTTTAGTTATCAATTGCGCAACCGGTCGCTTGGTTCAGAACCTTGATGCGCCCGCAGGCAGGCATTTCTACGGCCACGGTAGCTTCATAAATGATGGGGAAATCCTATGCACCTCTGAAAATGATATGGAAACAGGTAAAGGTATTATTGGCTTGTGGGCGCGGGCAGAAAACTACCGCCGTATTGGCGAGTTTTATTCTGGTGGTATTGGCCCTCATGAATTGAAAACAATGCCAGATAACCAAACCCTTGTGATCGCAAACGGAGGCATCAGAACACATCCGAATACAGGGCGCGAAAAACTAAACTTAAAAACCATGCGTCCAAATTTGTCCTTAATGAATGGGTCAGGGAATATTATCCAGAAAATAGAGCTTGCGTCAGATTTGCATCAAAACTCCATTCGGCATTTGGATGTGTCGGCGAACGGATCGATTGCTTTTGGCATGCAATGGCAAGGCGATCAAAATAGAGCACCCGCTTTAGTTGGGGTCGTTCAAGTCGATGGCAATGTTCAATTACTGAACACGCCCGTGCAACAACAAATCACGTTACAAAACTATATTGGAAGCGTTGCCCTTTCTGCTGACGGCACGATAATCGGGGTCACAGCCCCTAAAGGGGGGCGCGCGCATTTTTACAATTGGCGTACAGGCTTCGTGAATGAAATAAAACGCGCTGATGTTTGTGGAATTTCTGCAAGCGGTAATAGCTTCGTTACAACGGATGGCAATGGTGGTGTTTTCAACACCGATGGGGCTGATATTACTCTCTTATCCCATAAGCCAAGATCATGGGACAATCACTTGGTTAAGATCGGAAAACGGTAAATCACTAAATTAAATGGGAAAATTAGCAACCAAGTAAAAGATTTTATATTTACAGTGTTAATTTAATCCTAAAAATAAAATCATTCGCAACTATAACTTGCCCCCTGTCCCATCTGAGGTGTTTCATGATAGGCTACGTGGATGTCTACCCCTGCCATGTGCCGCGATTGTTTTGCCCTTTTTAAAGCAGCCCCCCGCTGCCCGATTTGCCGTAGCCCCCGTATTCTAGCCCATCCCGAGCTTACCACCTTGTCTATTGCACACATGGATTGTGATGCTTTTTATGCCTCTGTGGAAAAACGCGACAACCCTGAAATTCGCGACAAACCTGTCATTATCGGTGGCGGTCATCGCGGCGTGGTTTCCACCGCTTGCTATATCGCCCGCATCAAAGGCGTGCATTCCGCAATGCCGATGTTCAAAGCCTTAAAACTTTGCCCTGAAGCCGTCGTAGTTCCCCCTCGCATGTCTGCTTATATTGAAGTATCCGCCCAAATTCGCAGCTTCATGGCTGATCTTACCCCCGCAATAGAGCCATTGTCTTTAGATGAAGCCTTTCTTGATCTAACAGGTACCGAAAAACTGCACGGTGCGCCCCCAGCAGTGATGATGGGCCGTCTTGTGAAACGAATGCAGGATGAGTTGGGCATATCTGGTTCTATTGGCTTGTCACACAATAAATTTTTGGCCAAGCTTGCCTCTGATCTGGACAAACCCAAAGGGTTTTCGATCATCGGCAAAGCTGAAACCGAAAGTTTTCTTTTACCCTTGCCGATCAAGAGAATCTGGGGGGCTGGTAAAGTCATGCAAGCTTCTTTACAAAAAGATGGCATTCGAACCTTCGCTGATTTACGCCGCCGAAACCGCAAGGTTTTAATTGACCGCTACGGCACCATGGGAGATCGTTTATGGCATCTTAGCCGTGGGCAGGACTACCGAAACGTCAATGCCTCAACACCCGTGAAAAGCATCTCAAAAGAGACCACATTCAACGATGACATTTCTGATCTGGGCATATTGGATGGCTATATATGGCGCCTGTCCGAACAGGTATCTGACCGCGCGAAAGCTAAGGCACAGATGGGCAAAGTGGTGACGTTGAAAGTCAAGCAAAGCAATTTCAAATCCTTGACCCGGCGCATCACCTTAACCGACCCTACTCAAGTGGCCGATGTGATCTACTCACAGGCAAAACTTTTATTGAAATCCGTTATGGAAAAAGCCCCGTTTCGACTTATTGGTGTTGGCATCAGCAATCTATCACAATCTACCGAAAGCCACTCTTTCGGGAGTTTTTTGGATCCGGATGCGGGAAAACGCGAACAGGTAGAGCGCGCGGCAGACAAGATCAGGCAAAAATTCGGTAAAAATGCAATTAGTAAGGGCCGTGCATTGCGTTGACTACTCTGCCGCCATGCGAGCTTCAGGCACGATTTTCTCACAAATTTCGCGGGTTGCACGTATCAGGCTTGCTTGCAAATTCACAAAACCTTCTGTTTTCTCTATGCGTTTTTCATCCATATAGAGTGCGCGATTTATCTCGACCTGCACCACATGTTGCCCATTAGACGGAGCGCCATATCTCTGCGTAATATGACCCCCGGCAAAAGGCGTATTGCGGCCAACAACAAAACCCTGTTTTTTAAAACTGGCCTCAATCAGATCAAACACATCTTTGTTGGTGGAAGCTCCATATCTATTGCCCAAGATAATGTCAGGCTGTCTACCGTGCGGGGCCATTGCATTTTGCAGTGCATCGCTTGGCATCGAGTGGCAATCAATCAAGACAGCTTGCCCGAAACTTAAATGTGCCTCGACCAATAGCTTTGCCAGCATATGATGATATGGATGATAATAATCATTAATCCGAACCTTGGCCTGCTGCATCGTCAATTTACCACTTTGAATTTGTCGCCCTTCAGCCACCACACGTGGAATAACCCCCAGACCAGATGCAATACGCGGGTTGTTGTAAGCGGTTTTAGCCCCTTCTATAATACTTGGATCCAGCTCATCCGCACCACGGTTTAAATCGACATAAGCGCGTGGCATAATCGCGGTCAATAACGGTGAGCCAAAATCAGTAACACCCGCAAAAAGCTCGTCCACAAACGCATCTTCTGAACTGCGCAAATGCTTTTGCGACAAAACTGACCCGGTTACAAAATCCACAGGATACTTCCGCCCACTGTGTGCAGAGCTGAAAACAACCGGATTTGTCACCTTTTGAGGTAGATTTAAATCAAACTTTTTCATATGCGTATGCATTCCTTACGTGTAATACTCTATAACCTTTCTTTTTGGTATGTAAAACCTCTTGAACCTTGTTTCGACTCCCCCTATAGAGGCCCAACGACTGGGGTCGCAATTGTGGCCCTTCGCTTTTCGGGCGTATAGCTCAGCGGGAGAGCACTTCGTTGACATCGAAGGGGTCACTGGTTCAATCCCAGTTACGCCCACCACCCTAATCCTAGGGTAAATGAAATTTAATGGCGCAATCGCGCCGCGATTAAGGAGACGACCCATGAAGGTCAAGAACTCACTTCGCTCTTTGAAAGCGCGCCACCGTGATTGTCGTATCGTGCGCCGCAAGGGCCGCGTTTACGTGATTAACAAAACCCAGCCACGCTTTAAAGCACGCCAAGGTTAATCACTACATAACAACATTATAAAAAGCCGTTCTTCTGAGCGGCTTTTTTATTAAGCATACACCTGCGACAATTCATAAAGTTGCAATGCGCCGGCAAAGCTTCAAGATCACTGCAATGTTTGTTTCAACCACATATGATAAATATTCTTATCTAAACGATCCGAATATACCTAAATTTGATCCTAACATTCATTTATTGGTAATGGATGGAAACTGCGCGCTATGCAGCAGAGGTGCACGGATTATTAGTGCACTGGATCGTAAAAACCAGTTCCGCATTACCCCTGTGAACACACGCCTAGGCATGGCATTGCTAACACATTATGGCTTTGATCCAACTAGCCCTGACAGCTGGTTATACATCACAAACGGACAAGCTTATTCTTCACTTGATGCCATCATTCGTGTGGCAAGCACTTGTAGTATATGGGGCAATCTGTTGCGACCTTTACGTGGTTTACCCAATTCTTGGCAAAACTGGCTCTATCAATGCATTGCAAAAAATCGTTACCACTTGTTTGGGCACACAGATATATGCGCCATCCCTGATAAAAAACTGCAAGATCGATTGTTAAAGTGACACCCTTGCATTTGATGCTTATAGTGCTTTCGATAAGTGTATTTTTAACAGTAAGGTTTTTCAACCTATTTTAATGCCTTCAAGGCCAAAGGCATCTTGTTCAAGAACACAACCCAAGAATGTAAAACAAGTAATATCAACGTTATTATATCTTGATCAGCGAATCGTACTTTGTTAGAATCGTCCCTATGACATGCTGCCTTATGTTTCGAAATGACCCCGCCAAGCACAGCTCGCGCTTTTACCGTGTAGAGATTTCCACAAATTTGTTTCAGGAATTTTCCGTCCTGCGCGAATGGGGGCGTGTGGGCGACAAGGGGCAACAAATCATCCGCCTGTTTCCCGATCTTCTTAGTGCGTCGATTGCCGCAGACACGGTGCGCGAAACGAACTTCAGGCGCGGCTATCAAAGGGCTTAAATATCTTGTCCCCAGAACTCTGGCGCTTTCTCTTTAAAGTACGGGATTAGAATTTCCTTGAAAGCTGTTATTTTGGGTGCCGCGCGCAAATCACTGTGCGTTAAGACCCAAATATCCTTATAAGGTTGCGGCGGTAATAAAGAGATATGCACAAGGCCAGGTGTTGTATGGCCCATAAACATTGTCATCCGCGCAGCCCCTAATCCATTTTGCGCCGCCCCAATCATCGCTGTCATATCATCAAACTGATAAGCAACCTTAGCGTTAGGATACTGTTTCAATATCTTTGCCGGTGGGGATTTTTGATGATTCAAACCTAACCATGCGATATATTGGTCTGGGGCACCCGTTAGTGTCTTTATAAATTCGTAGGATGCAAAAATACCCGTTCTTTGTTTAGCCAACCTTTGTCCGACCAAAGCCGCGTCAGGATTATTACTGATGCGAATAGCAATATCCGCATCCGGTCGGTTCAGATCTAACGTTTCGGTTGTGGCCCGTATATCTACAGCCACCTTTGGGTATTTATCCCGAAACCGTTTTATCACTTCGGCCAGATAAGGCCCCACCAAAAGGGGGGGCGTAGTGATTTTCAACACACCGGTTAAGTCAGCTTGGGATGCTGATAACACACGTTGTAATTTATGATCATGTTGTTCCATAAATGCAGCGGCATCCGCCACCTGAAACCCCGCTTCAGTTGGGGTATAGCCAGCTTTTGCTTTTAGAAACAATTGCAGACCCAAAGCAGCCTCGATACGTTTTATACGGCGGGCAACAGTAGTATAGTTTACACCCAACCCTGCTCCGGCATCAGCAAGAGACCGACCCCTAACCAGATACAGAACCGTTTTTATGTCTTCCCAATCCACACTCATACATGCGTATTCGCATATTAAATTACATAAATCACCTGTTTTCGCATGCTTAAATCCACCTTAAACAGTGCAAAACAAATAGGAGACCCAAATGATCTATGCATATGTTGATATGAATATCACCAACCCCGAAAGCCTGGGGCAATATCGTGAAGCTTCCGGGGAAGCTTTACAAAAGCACAATGGGGCCGTTGTCAGTGCTGGCAAAGACAATGTGACGATTGAAGGCACACATAAAGCCCCCGACATGGCGGCTCTGTTAAGTTTCCCTGATAGGGCCGCGGCTATGGCTTGGATAAACGACCCAGAACTTGCCTCTGTTCACGCATTAAGGCGCGGTTCCGGTAACGTTTCAATTATCGTTATCGGTTAAACAACCAATATAACAACAAAGGGCGTGCCCTGCATCATCATGCCTGCCCCAAACTAAGATCAATATTTTGGAGGCAGGCACCCATTAATATTCCGGCTAAATCCCTCTACTGCGACATGTTTACACGGCTTAACAACACCCTTTATGAGCCTGCACATACAGATCCACCCGACCTTTATTTAAATCCCAGAGTAAAATCGCATTTTCTACAATCATCTCACAAAAATCCGTGATCTGAACTTGATAGATATCTTAGGCTGTAGAAACATTAAAACCCATACTTTCACCTTACTTAATCGCACCTTGAAAACCTCTAAATACAAGCACCCAACCACTGAACGGTCATACAGGTAATGTAGTGATTCATGCTTTAAGCACTGGAAATATAGTGTTTCATCCGTGTTCATTTTTAAGCCGATGTTACACTGCGTTTAAATAGCAACACCTGTTATAAGGTGATAGATATTTCATTTTTTTACTACGAATATTCTTGACCTGATTCTGAATGATTCCAAGGACATTTCTCACGTTTACTGTGTAATTTATCAATTAAATTCACTTTCATGTGAATTAAACATCAAGTGATTTCACGTTTTCGTTATTAAGTAAATTATAGTGTTTTCCACCCTATGCCGGCGATACGGATTTAGCATATTACAGTCGCATTGCATTTATAACGAAGGACAAAACAATGAAAAAAACACTACTTTGCACAACAGCTATGGCCATGACTGGTATCGCTGGTG
>JQIA01000108.1_pt1 | contig 36627 bp, 20 predicted proteins | sample 811431 | NCBI WGS metagenome assembly JQIA01 (sample SAMN02998118, study PRJNA258478) | marine sediment metagenome | biome: marine; feature: seafloor; material: sediment; isolation source: oil-polluted sediment collected from 3 locations (0.5 km, 0.7 km and 0.9 km)... | place: USA: Gulf of Mexico ...
CAGGTAATCCATCGAAATCCCCTGCGGATTTCCATGGGAATCTGCAAATTCAAGAGGTGCCCACTCGCGGTCCCAGGCGACTCGAACACGTGGGTTCATCAACAGCCATTCACGTTCTTCCTGTGTTAAATTCAATCCACTATGGGCATCGGTTGGCAGAGGGAACCATTTTTGAAGAATACGACTTTTTTCCTTGAATGTTATTGAACTCAAAGCGCTATCCAGAATAGACTGCAACTCAGGCCAGTCTTTTCTCACACCGGAGCAAAGTGACTGAGGTTCAGGTTCGGCATATGCAGCAAATTTTAAATTTGTAAGAGACAGGCTTTTCATCAAATGACTTGCCACGGCAAGGTTGCCAACGATGGCATCGATTTTTCCGCTTGAAAGAGCCATCATAGCACCGGTAAGTGTGTCATATAGTATAGGAGTAATAGTTGATCTTTCTTTTAGAAATGCATGATTTGAACTGTGTTTCTGAACACCGACTTTTAAATTCCTGAATGCACTAATCCCAGATTTTTTGTCAATTTGTGATTCGATCCGTGTAATGACAACTCTTGAAAACTTCATAAAAGTGTTTGTAAAGGCAAGGAACCGGCTACGTTTTATTGACCTGCCCACACACGGTAACATATCGATTTTACGTGTTTCTGCCGCTTTGACTGTTTCAGGCCAGGAGTTAAACTGCACCAATTTAAATTTCAGGCCGGTTTTTTTTGTTAATAACGCCAGGTAATCTGCAGCAATTCCTTTATATTCGCCATCTTCTGATAAAAATTCAAACGGCTCGAAGTCAGTGTCAATTCCGATACGAATGATTGGGTGAGCCTTTAACCATGCTGCTTCAGTTTTGGATAGATTCAGATCTTTCAGATGCTTTTTCTGCATCTCTTCCCATTTTAACCGCCCACCGCTCAGATAGTAAGCCATATCCTTATGGTAGGTTGAATTCATATCCTCTTTCATATGTTTCAGACTTTGATCAATCTGCCTAAGCAGCCGTTTGCTGCGTTCCGTGCCTTTCTGGCCGGCAAACAATAATACACGGGGACCAAACATGATCGGTGTCGGCGAAATATCATAATCGCTGGCATACAGGGTACCAAAAAGACGATTTACCACACAGCCGTCTACCTGGGCAGCATCCACCAGCATCAATGCGTGGCGATAACTGTCTACTTCAACAAATCGACAGGGGATGTTAAATTTACTCATTAAATCCCGGATCCCATGGAGCCCATCGGTATGTACACTCCCCTTTACCACGGCAATCGATTTATTTTTCATATCCTGAAAAGAGTTGATGGGAAATTGTTTGCGGGCATAAACCACGCCCCAGTTTGTCACTACCGGTTCTGTTGTAAAATCAAATATTTTTTCCCGTTCTGACGTCTTTGCAATATCAACGACGAGATCAATCTTTCCTGCTTTAAGACGATCAAGGCATTCCTGCCAGGTACCGTTAACATATTCGATTGACCAGCCTCTTTCGTCTGCAACCGAATTCAACAGCTGAGGGTACAATCCGGTAGAAAAACCATCTGGTGTGGTAAACACTTTGGGAGGATTATCATACACACCGACCCGGATTTGTTCTGTTGCAAGAGTTGGTTGTGTGAGTGATAGAAAAATGATGAAAGCCCATATAAAAATCCTGATAAAATGAACTGATACATTGTATGCATGATACATTCTGACTGGGTCTCCCATTTTTTTATTAGCCGCTAAAAGCTGAATACTTTAGTAAAAAATTGTGGGTTATACTGTAGAACTGCTTTTAAAAAATGTTGTTTTTTGCCCACTGAAGAGCGATGTAATTAACTTTTAGATGCTGATTGAGCTTTTTTCACTGAGCCTGTTGGTTGCTGCATAGTAGTTTGCTTTGAAGTCATCTGTCAATGACTATACCTGAAAAATACCAGTAGAATACAAAGGCTTAAGTTTCTTGCACCTGTTTGTCACTGTTTTACAGGAAGGTGCAAAAACGAATAAAATGAGTAGGGTATGGCTTCTCAGGTGGAGAATCCTGTGGTTTTTTAGGCTTATTTAACTATTTATCCGGTACCAGTTTATAGCCAAGGCCGTAGACAGATTCGATCATTTTTTTTTCAGGGATTTGAGATGCGATTTTTTTTCTCAGGTTTTTTATATGAAAATCGATTGTCCGCTCATAGCCTTCAAAGTTGTATCCCTGAACAAGCTCAATCAGTTGTGATCTGCTAAAAACAATCTCAGGCCTCTTTATCATGACTTCAAGAATGTCAAACTCATTGGGTGTTAAATCAAGACCGTTACCATTGATCGTCACTTGGTGTGTTTCAGTATTCAGAGCGACAGAACCTGCAGAAAATACCTTGTCCGAACTTGTATCATGGCCTTTGGAAAAACGTCTCAGTACAGCTTTTACTCTGACAACGACTTCACGGGGGCTGAAGGGTTTGCAGATATAATCATCAACACCAAGTTCAAAACCTATGATCCTGTCTATTTCTTCAACTTTTGCGGTGACCATGATGATTGGAATATCAGAGAATTTTCTGAGCTCTTTACAAATGGTTTTTCCATCGGTTCCCGGGAGCATTAAATCAAGAAGAATCAGTGACGGAGTCTCTTTTTTAACAAAAGAGATCACGGCATCGCCGTCATTTAAAATCGAGGCTTCATATCCTTCATTTACCATGTAGTCTTTTAGAATTTCTGCAATTTCGGGTTCATCCTCAACAATAAGAATATGTTCATTTGGCATGCTATCTTCTCCAAAATTTTACGATCTCATAAAAAGTCTTGAGATGGCTAAGGAAAAGGTTCCATATACAAGATTTAGTGTGGAATCAGGCTTGCAGTAGTACAACTTGTACGTCAAAAGTCTGATTGAACACTAAAGCGCAGTAGATGGGACTTTTTACGACGCCATCAAATTTATTTAAACCGGTAGTTTAATCATCAGTTTCAAGCCGCCCAGTCCAGAATGGCCCGACTTGATTGTTCCACTATGGCTCTCAACGATTTGCCTGCAGATACTCAGGCCTAATCCACTGCCGCCAAGGGCACGGTTTCTTGATTTATCTTCACGGTAGAGACGGTTAAAAATAAGCTCGATACTCTCTTCCGGTACACCGGGCGAGGAATCTTCAAACGTCAGTTCAAACCACTCCGGTGTGATGTTGTATCTTATGATCAATTCGCCGGGAGAGTCTGTATACCTTAATGTATTTTCAACAAGGTTGGAAAATAAACGCTCCAGATGTTCTTTGCTTGCAGAAAAAGAAAAATCGGCATTTAGAGACAAATCAGCCTGCACCTTAATCGACTGTTTTTCAAGTCTAAGCTGAAATGAATCAAGAGTTGCCTTGAGAATTTTTAAAGGCTCGACTCTTTTTTTCTGAATAAAAATACTGGCTGAATCGGCAAGTGACAGAAGATGAAGGTCCTCAACCAGTTTTTCAAGTCTTTTTATGTCGTTATGAAGAGAGGCTAGAGCCTCGGGTGTTACGTCACGTATACCATCCTGAAACGATTCCACTTTACCTTTTAGAATTGATATCGGTGTTCTTAATTCATGCGAAATATCTGAAATCCAGTTTTTTCTGATTTTTTCATATTGTTTCAGGGTTGCAGCCATGCGGTTAAAATCAGTCGCAAGTCGTCCGAGCTCATCCTTTGAGCTGACATCAATCACTGTATCAAAGTCGAATGATGACATCGCTTTGGTGCCTTTCATCAGCTCTTTAATGGGTGCAAGCAGGTGTCTTGATAGAAGGTAGGAGATGATGATAGCCAGAATAAAAATACCTCCGCCCAGAATGAAGTATGCTTTTTTCTGGGCTTTAAAAAATCCTTCCTCAAGTGGATGTGCCACATCGGAACGTAATTTAAGTCCAAGCCAGCCAATCGTTTCTCCATTCAGTTCCAGTTTACTATAAGTAAATCGATCCCCTGGTTTAAGTGGACCTGCAACTAACTCTTTATCAAAATCAAAAAGGCAGAGCCTTGCTCCGGGGTTTACCGGATCATGATGTGGCGGTGGCCTGTGATCTCTTCGCCTTTCGGGTGGCATTCTGTCTGGTCGTCTTCCGTTTCTTTTACGGGGCTCTTTGTCTCTTCTGAATTCCGGGCCGGGAGGTGGAGGACGACGAACCTGGCCGCTTTTTACCGGTAGTGAGCCATCAAGAAGTTTTACGAAAAACCTTGGATCGTTTCTGAATGCTTCCCAGTTGTTATTTTTTTGATACTCCTGTTTAAGGTTTACAGTGAGGGTTTCTAATTTGGCAAGTTCTGTTCTGTTCACGAAGTCTGCAAAATTCCGATAGACAAAAACCTGCATGATACAGATCAGCAAAACCAGAATCAGAAATGATGTCGTTAACAGTGCTATGAAAAATTTAAATCGAAGCCGCATATCTTCCCCCAAAGACATTTTTTAATAAATCTGCTGTCCGTTGAATTAATACTAACTCATGCCGAATTGTTTTTCAATCCATCAGAGGAAAGCCTCTATTTTTCCACACATTTCCATCCATAAAACTTTTGTCCTGATGACCCTAAGAGATATACAACAGGGTGAACGTTTAGGTTATGTCTACCATGTAAAAATGAAGAAAAACCGAGAAAGTGCAGGATTGATCAAAGAACTGCCGGAGAAAATAACCTCGGTCAGAGGTGTCGGGCTGATGCTTCAGGAAACAATAGTTGAATTGTAGCGTTTGAGCTGAGACGCGGAAAAATCGTAGCTTTTTACCGCCGAATCCCAAGCGATTTGTTATGGTTTATTACAGTATTCAAGCAACCTATCTACATTTGTCTTAAAAGTTTCCTTTGGATTAGGTGGCTCTTGGTCGTCTAAATAGGCGCCGGTATACTGAAAATAATCTTGTTCTCCAGTAGCCGATTCTTTATCACCGTGACGATAATTGTCCCATGCCTGTGATAATCCCTTTTTATCTTTAACAAACTTACTATATTCAGCCACTGCACTACTCAATATGGGAAATTTTCTTTCAAGTATATATGTAATATCATGTCCATGTTTAGGCCATTCAGTGGCAATTGGATATAACTTATTTAATTCAGATAAAACAATAGATCTAAATTTATCTGCAGCATTGACCCGTCTCGTTTTTTGAAAATGTCTCCATGAGAGCCATGCAGTAAAACATGTAAGTAATATAGCACCACTTATTTTATAAAAATTATCAATTATACTATTCATAAATTATCACTGCTGTCCGGTTAAAAAAAATAAAAACTGTATAAAATATTGATAATAATAAAAATATTGCTGTTTTAAAGGAGGATCGATTTGAATTCATAAATTTCATCTGAAACATCTATTTGGTAAGAAGATTAAAACCAAAGGATGCCGATATGAATTCAGGTAAAACAATATTTTCACAGATAACAGACTTTATTCCGAAAAAACAATTTCGTCGATGTGTCGCCAGGTATAAGGGCAACCATCGCGTGCGGTCTTTTTCATGTTATGATCAATATTTGTGTATGGCTTTTGCACAGCTCGCATACAGAGATAGTTTACGTGACATCGAGTGTTGTTTACGTTCAGTGCATGAGAAGCTTTATCATATAGGTTTTCGTGGCAAGGTATCTCGAAGTACATTATCTGACGCAAATGAAAACAGAGACTGGCGAATATATAGAGATTTTGCCCATGTGTTGATTCAAGAAGCCAGAAAATTATATGCAAACGATGATTTTGGACTGGAACTGGATGAAACTGTATATGCTTTGGATTCCTCTACGATTGACTTATGTCTTTCGAGTTTCCCATGGGCAAAATTCAGAAAACGCAAAGGCGCTGTTAAACTGCACACTTTATTAGATTTAAGAGGAAATATTCCCTCATTTATTTCAATAACTGACGGAAAGGTTCACGATGTGAATATCCTTGACGAACTTATTCCAGAGACCGGTGCAATTTATCTTATGGATCGCGGTTATCTTGATTTTGAAAGACTTTATCGGTTGAATTTACATTCGGCCTATTTCATCACGAGAGCAAAATCAAACACCGCATTAAGAAGGATATATTCAGCGTCAATCGATAAAGCAACAGGTTTGCGGTGTGATCAGACGGTTATGTTGACAGGGTATTTGTCAAAAAAAGAATATCCTGAAAAATTACGGCGTATCAAATATTACGATGATACTACTGATAACACGCTGGTGTTTCTGACGAATAATTTTGTTTTACCGGCACATACAATTGCTGACCTTTATCGCTGTCGATGGCAGGTCGAGCTTTTTTTCAAATGGATAAAACAGCACTTGAAGATTAAATCCTTCTTTGGGACTTCAGAAAATGCTGTAAAAACTCAAATTTGGATTGCTGTTTCAGTATATGTTCTTGTTGCGATTTTAAAAAAAAGGTTAAAACTCGAAATGAGTCTCTACACAATTTTACAAATTTTCAGTATTACTCTTTTTGAAAAAAAGATGTTAATTCAGGTGTTTAAGCCTGATGATTACAAAAAAGAAATTGCTAGTTTATATAAGCAACTGAATTTATTTGAAAATTAACCGGACACTAATGATAAATTATATCTCGATTAAATTCAAAAACCATAACAGTCGAAATAGATGGAAAATAATTCCACCCATCGATTTCGGTTTAATATTTTCCACCAATTCAGATATTATAATTAAAAAGTGGAAAATAAAGATGTGTTTATCAGAAACAACTTAAACTGTTTTTTGCAAAGAAAAACAATTCAATATTTAACATCTGTTTGATGTTAATCTTTATCAATAATTTTTAAAAAACGTCAACAAATATCTTCAATGACACAAATGAGTTGAAGAAGGTTTTTAACCTCTTTGAAATATATAGGGATGTTTGTTCACAACTTGAGCTGTCCTTCTAACACTCTCTGGTAAACTTGCCGGATTCACACAGTTTTCTTAAAAAAAATTAATCCTCTATTTTTCCTCACATTTACAACCTTATTCTCTCACAATTTTCCGGTAGTATGTACTTAACGAAAAAGGAAAAATTCAACAAAAGGAGTACAGAATGGAAGAATGCAACTTTAAAAAATCTTATTTCACGATAATGATTATTTGCTTATCAGTGGCCTTCGTTTTTTTGGTGTTTGGTTATTTTGCATCAGAAGGGTTTGCTCAGAGATCTTATCAGCAGAATATCGAAGAAGGGCAACAGAGTAAAAGCGGTAGAAACCATTTAGCACGTCTTGATACGGATGGAGACGGGAAAATTTCTCAGGATGAGTTTCCCGGGCCGGGTAAGCATTTTACAAAACTTGATCAGGATCAGGACGGCTACCTTAGCGAAAGTGAACTGCCGAAGGGGCCGCCTAAATGTAAAAAAGGGGATAAAAGAAAACGCCGATCTTTCAGCAGTCTGGATAAAGACAACGATGGAAAACTTTCACAGGAAGAATTTCCCGGACCGGATGATCATTTTACAAAATTTGATAAAGATAAAGACGGGTATCTTGATGAAAGTGAAATGCCCAAGGGGCCGCCACGAGGCGAGCAAAGAAGCTGATAGACAATTTTGATGGCGTCGTAAAACTCCCATCTACTGCGTGTTAGTGCCTGACCAGACTTTTGACGTACTATATGTACTACTTCAAGCCAGGCCAAGCACTAAATCTTATATATGGGACCTTTGCCTTAGCCATCTCAATACTTTTTATGAGAGCATCAATTTTAAATAATATAGTGGGGATTATTGTGATGAATAAAAAAAAGAAAATAAATATCGTGTCACTAATTTTGGTGATTGGACTTTGTTTTGCGGTTTTCAATTTAACCGGCTGTGATGAAAGTTCTGGGACCAGTGAAATAGCAGACACTGATGATGGAGCAACTGAAACAGAAATAATTAATATTGAAAATAACTATGTGATTGTTGATACAGGTCAGACTGTTTTTTTTGACAGTTCAAACGAGATATCAACACCGTCATCAGATGAATCATTTTACGGACAGGATGGCAGTTACAGCGGAGCACAACCTTCTTATACAGATAATGATGACGGGACAATCACGGATAATAATACTGGCCTGATGTGGCAGCAGGACCCCGGATCTAAAATGAGTTATGATGATGCTGTTTCAAACCTTGGAACATTTAATCTTGGTGGTTATACTGACTGGCGGCTTCCCACGATTAAGGAACTTTATTCGCTGATACTCTTTAACGGTCTTGACCCAAGTGGCTTGGATGGCGATACATCGGGGCTTGTTCCTTTTATTGATACAGATTACTTCACTTTTGAATATGGTGATGAATCTGCCGGTGAGAGAATTATAGACTCACAATATTTATCATCCACGAAGTATGTCAGTACAACAATGAACGGTGATGAAACCGTCTTTGGTGTTAATTTTGCCGATGGCCGTATTAAAGGGTATCCACTGGTTATGCGAAGCCCGGAAGGTGATTCTGATAAAACATTTTTCGTGATGTATGTGCGGGGTAATACAGATTACGGTCAGAATTCATTTACGGATAACGGAGACAGTACGATAACCGATTCAGCAACATCATTGATGTGGATGAAAGATGACAGTGGTGCCTTAAATGCGGGCGGTGATTCAGATGGCGCTCTGACATGGGAAGAGGCATTTGATTGGGCTGAAAACCTCGAATATGGCGGTTATTCTGATTGGCGATTGCCCAATGCAAAAGAGCTTCAAAGTATTGTCGACTATTCAAGATCACCTGCAACAACAAACTCTCCTGCAATCGATCCTGTTTTTAACACAACGGGAATCACTGATGAGGGCGGTTCAAACAATTATCCCTTTTGCTGGACCGGTACAACCCATGAAAATATGGTAAATGGCGGCAGCGCTGTCTATATCGCATTTGGTGAAGCCCTTGGCTGGATGACGTCTCCAGTAGGCGATGGCTACACTCTGATGGATGTTCATGGTGCAGGGTCACAGAGAAGCGATCCTAAATCGGGTGATCCTTCTGTCTATCCGTACGGCCATGGCCCACAGGGTGATGTGATTCGAATTTTCAACTATGCTCGCGGTGTACGGTGAGGTTTATAAAAAAGCTTAGCGATTGTTTACTATTTCCATAGGGCTTTGAGATCGATAAACCGGCAAAGAGAAGAATTGTAGATAATACTGAATTAAATAAATGAATAGTATTTGATTAAAAATTTGCCGGCGATTTTGTTATAGACTCTATTCCGGAGCGAACAAAATTAATCAGTTTAAAGGTTGTTTATTGTCCTTATAGATACACGTACACGAAAGTGGCAGTGTTTTTTGTAAGGGTGTTTCTAAAATCCAAAAAAGGAGGTTTTTATGTCGATCAACTCAATTGGTGCAAGTAGTCAGGGGCCCCCAATGATGAGGCCTCAACAGTCTCAAAATTTAACAGAGGATCAAAAATCTACCATCTCATCTGTACTCTCAGAATACGATGCAGATTCTTTAACTGAAGAAGATGCAATCTCAATCACCAGCGCTTTGAAAGACGCGGGCATTAGGCCGGGACAAGGCTTGGCTGAGGCCATTAGTGATGAAGGATTTGATGCAGAGGAGATCAGTTCACTGGCGGCGCCGTCTCAGGCAAAAGGCATGGGTGGCCCACCGCCTCCGCCGCCACCTTCCGGTGGAGGTATGTCTGGTCTCAATACGGATGCTCTGGCTGAACTTCAGAGTATTCTTGAGCAATATGATCTTGAGAATCTGTCATCGGAAGATGAAAGTGAACTCCTGGCTGCTCTTGATGAATCAGGCCTTTTCACATCAGGCCTGTTGTTTAACGCTTCTGCCTGATTTAATGGGTTTAATATAACTAAAACATCCCGGTTCTATTTCAGTTGATATGGAACCGGGTTCTGTAGAAAATCTGGTAAGCACTCTTTGAGCTGTTTCTCGTAGGGTATTTATTGTAGACTAAGGCTACTGATGAAGCAATTGCTATCGTCGTCACTACCAAGATTGCTATCGATAGTTGAATCGGCCTCTTCTTTGCTTGTACCTGGAATCACTGGATCTTCGATGGCTTGAGAATTTTCCCAACTACTACTTCCAGATTGTTTATCGTTGAGAAACTTCTGTATAGTGTCATCATCCGTAAAAAGCTGATTTCCACGAAAATTACTTCCTTGAATAATTAAGCTGGTTAGATTCAATACCTCTGCAGGAATGTTTCCTGAAAGCTGATTGTCCTCAAGCCAAAGGTGTACAAGGCTTGTAAGGTTGCCTATCTCTGCAGGAATGCTTCCGGACAGTTGGTTACTGCCAAGCATAAGGGTGTAAAGATTAGTAAGGCGCCCTATCTCTAATGGAATGCTGCCTGTAAGCAGGTTGTTGGAAAGCCTTAGCTCTTGGAGGTTTGTAAGGCTTCCTATCTCTGTTGGAATGCTACCTGAAAGCTGGTTATCAACAAGCCAAAGTTTCAGAAGATTAGTAAGGTTACCTATCTCTGCTGGTATACTGCCTGAAAGCTGGTTTCCCTCCAGATAAAGGGTTTGAAGATTAGTAAGGTTACCTATCTCGGTTGGTATATTGCCTGAAAGCTGATTTTTCCCAAGGTAAAGGTTTTGAAGATTAGTAAGGTTACCTATTTCTGCAGGAATGCTTCCTGAAAGGAGGTTTTCTTCAAGATAAAGGTCTTGAAGATTAGTAAGGTTGCCTATCTCTGCAGGAATGCTGCCTGTAAGTTGATTGATGTTAAGTTTTAAAGATTGAAGGTTCGTAAGACTACCTATCTCAGCTGGAATGTTTCCTGAAAGTTGATTGTCAAAAAGGTAAAGGTATTGAAGACTGGTAAGGTTGCCCATTTCTACAGGAATGCTACCTGTAAGCTGATTCTTTCCTATAGAAAGGTTCTCAAGGTTTACAAGACTGCCAATTTCTGCAGGAATGCTTCCTGTAAGTCGATTGTCGTATAGCTTAATCTCTTGAAGATTAGTAAGGTTTCCAATTTCTGCAGGAATGCTTCCTGTAAGTCGGTTGTTATGAAACTTAAATTCCTGAAGATTGGTAAGGTTGCCGATCTCTCCAGGAATGCTGCCAGTAAGTTGATTGTTGTGCAGCTCAAGCTCCTGAATATTAGTAAGATTGCCAATTTCTGCAGGAATGTTTCCTATGAGTTGACTATTATAAAGTACAAGTTTCTGAAGATTAATAAGGTTGCCAATTTCAGCAGGAATACTGTCTGTCTCTGTTGGAACGTTGGCTGAAAGTTGATTGTTATAAAGTGTAAGCTCTTGAAGATTAACAAGTTTTCCTATCTCAGCAGGAATGCTGCCTGAAAGCCGGTTGTCATATAGGTGGAGGAATTGAAGATTTATCAGGTTACCTATTTCTGGTGGAATACTGCCGGTAAGGACATTGTCGTAAATTTTTAGTTCCCGAAGATTATCAAGGTTACCCATCTCTGGGGGAATGGTGCCTGAAAGTTGATTGTCGTATAGCCACAATTCCTGAAGATCTGTAAGGCTACCTATCTCAACAGGAACGCTGCCTGTCAGTCGATTGCCGTACAACCATAATTCCTGAAGATTTGTGAGGTTGCCAATTTCCGCAGGAATGGTACCTGAAAGTTGATTGTCGTATATCTTTAATTCCAGGAGATTTGTAAGGTTGCCAATCTCCCCAGGAATGGTGCCTGAAAATTGATTGCCGTAAATCTTTAGTTCCTCAAGTTTTATCAGACTGCCAATTTCTGAAGGAATGGTACCTGAAAGTTGATTGTCGTATATTTTTAATTCCCGAAGCTCTGCGAGGCTACCAATTTCCACAGGAATACTGCCAGTGAGCCGATTATCGTATAGCCATAATTCCTGAAGATTTATCAGGCCACCAATCTCTGTAGGAATGGTCCCTGTAAGTAGGTTTCCGTATAACCATAATTCCTGAAGTTTTATAAGGTTGCCAATCTCTGCAGGAATGGTCCCTGTAAGTTGATTGTCGTGGACTTTAAGTTCCAGAAGCTCTGTGAGGTTGCTAATTTCCGCAGGAATGATACCTGTAATTTGATTGTTGTTAAGTTTTAGAGATTGAAGATTTGCAAGGTTACCTGCCTCTGTTGGTATACTGCCTGACAGTTGGTTTTCCTCAAGGTGAAGGTCCTGAAGATTATTGAGGTTGCCAAACTCTGGAGGAATGTTGCCAGTAAGCAGATTGTTGCTAAGTTCTAAAGATTGAAGATTTGTCATGAACGAAAGTTCTGATGGAATGTTACCTGATAAATTATTGGAGATATAGTTGAGACTTTCAACGTTCGTTTCTGATGAATTCAGCGTAACCCCAAGCCAAGAACCTTCAGTTCCTATCTCTGCGAAACCATCATAGGCATTCAATGGCCCGTCTTTCCAACCTGTGTTATTAGTCCAGTTAATACCATTGGTACTATTATAAAGAGCTATCAGAGCTTGTCTTTCACCACCAGATATTGCCGCACTGGCTTTATCAGAACCGCCTCCTGCCAGAAGCATTAAGACAGTGATAAATAATAAAATTTTTCTCATTTCAACCCCTATTTAAATAAAATAACCGGTTCATCGTTATGATAAGTCGGATATCGATAGTACAACATAGTTTGACTTAATTTAACATTAAAAAATTGACATTGTTCATAATCAAAACAATGTGTCACATAGCCCCAAAAATACGAAAAAGTCAAGTTTCAAGATTACCGATGGAGATACTTAGAGGATAAAGTTAACTTTTAAATTGAAGACCTTAGCAAAATGAGGTGAATATGTTGAGTCATGCTCTTATTGGAAATATGCCAGTTGTGAAATTAAAAAAAATACCTCGAAATCATTTCGTTTTCGGGGTATAATCTTTCGTTACATATCGCACTGTTTCTCAGATGTAGTTATAATACAGATATTTTTAAGGGAGATCGTAATAATGAATACGACAGAAGATCATTATGATGTGATCATCACTGGTGGTGGGCCTGCAGGGCTTTTTTCAGCCTATTATTTATGTGAAAATTCGGATCTTAAGGTATTATTGATAGAAAAAGGTAAGAAAGCGCTTAAGCGGACATGTCCTGTAAAAACAACAGGTAAATGTACGAAATGTGTTCCGTGTCATATTTTAAGCGGCATTGGCGGTGCGGGACTTTTCTCAGACGGAAAGCTGAATTATATACCAAAGCTTGGTAAAACTGATTTAACGCAGTTTATGCCCCGGTCGGAAGCACAAGCACTGATTGATGAAACTGAAGTGATTTTTAACCGGTTTCATATGGACGGGAAAACATATCCAACAGATATGGACAAAGCGAAAGAAATCAGGAAAGATGCTAAAAAACAGGGCATTGATCTTCTCATAATTAAACAGAAGCATCTGGGCAGTGACAGGCTTCCGGGTTATATTTCAAATTTATACGATTACCTTGAATCAAAAAATGTTGTGATTCATACCGAAGAAGAAGTCACAGATATCTCTGTTGAGGACGGTCGGATTACCGGTGTTATCACAGACCAGAAACAATATACGGCTGATAATGTTATTCTTGCTCCCGGTCGGGCAGGTGCGGACTGGGTTGGGAAAATAGCTCAGTCTCATGGTTTGGAACAGACCCACCGAGGGATTGAGGTCGGTGTTCGTGTGGAAGTGCATAATGATGTTATGCAGGATATCTGTAGTATTGTGTATGACCCGACTTTTTTTATTCGTACCGGTAAATATGATGATGAAACCAGAACTTTCTGTACAAATTACGGCGGATTTATTTCTATTGAGAACTACCAGAATTTCGTTTGTGTTAACGGGCATGCGAATATGGATGTGAAATCTGACAACACGAATTTTGCATTTCTCTCTAAAGTGATTTTGACTGAACCTGTCACCGATAATCAGGCGTATGGTGAAGCTATCGGTTATCTTGCCTCATTGATTGGCGGGGGAAAACCGATTCTTCAAAGATTTGGTGATTTGAAAAGAGGGCGACGAAGTACCTGGCAACGTATTCAGAATAGTTATATTGAGCCGACATTGAAAAATGTTGTTTGCGGTGATATCGCTATGGCGCTTCCTGAAAGAACACTGACCAATATTATTCAGGGGCTTGAGCGATTAAACAGAGTGATTCCAGGTGTCGCAAATGATGAAACTCTGTTGTATGCACCGGAAATTAAATTTTTCGCAACTCAGGTTGAAACATCGAATGATCTTGAAACGAAAATCGGCGGGCTGTATGTCGCAGGAGACGGGCCGGGAGTTGCGGGTAATATCGTTTCAGCAAGTGCAACCGGCCTGATGCCAGCAAAGGCGATCATTAAGCTTAAAAAGTAATAACTGGCTGGCCTTATGAAGTGACAATAACTGATAATGCTAATCTTGTGATCAAATAAACGGATATTTATATGCAGCAGATAGGTAATTACAAAATTACTGAGAAAGTCGCAGAAGGAGGTATGGCAGTCGTTTATGAGGCAATTCAGGCGTCACTGAGCAGAAAAGTTGCAATTAAAATTCTCAAGCAAAAATTTAAAGATCAGTCGGTTGTCGTCAATTATTTTGAGCGGGAATCGCTGATTATTGCAAGGCTGATACACCCTAATATTATTCATGTGATTGATCGGGGATTGACGGAGAAGGGTATGCCGTTTTTCGTGATGAACTTTATCAAGGGAACTGATACGGCACATCTGATCAAAAAAGGCGGGCTTACCTTTAACAGAAAGCTCGATATCGTTGTTCACACCTGTAAGGCTCTGGCCTATGCCCACAAAAACGGGGTCATTCACAGGGATATAAAGCCGGCAAATATTCTGATTGATCTTGAGGGCAATGCTGTTGTCACTGACTTTGGTATAGCACAATTTTATCAGAGTGAAGATATTTCAGGAAAAAAAGAGATAGCCCAGAACAAAAAACGAGAATTACTGGGGACACCTTCCTATATGTCGCCCGAGCAGAAAATTGATTCTGCTAACGTTACCTTTGCCAGTGATATATATTCGCTGGGTGTTGTGATGTATGAAATCTTTACCGGTAAACGATTCCCCAAAAAAATAGAACGTCCATCTGCTATCGCACCTGAAATCCCAATTAAACTTGATAAAATTATTTTGCAGTGCCTTAGTTATGATCCTGACAAAAGACCTGCTTCTGTTGAGCTGATAAAAAATCAGCTATTTGTGTTATTCCGGGGTGCTCACCTTGGAGAGAGTCAGAAGCAAAAAGCTCTCAGCGGTGCACCGGCAATGAATGATATCTTTTCAATCCTTGATATCATTCGTGAAAAAGAGACTGGCTCTGTGTATCTTTTGCGGCATAAACAGAGTGAGCAGCTGATGGTTGCGAAAACATTCAATGTTTTGAGCCGCGGAATAAAAACGGCACGTCTCCTGCTGAGCTTGAAACACACCAATATTGTCGATATTCAGGGTGTATCTGGCAGTGGAGACAATTCCATTGTAGTGATGGAATACCTGTCTGGGGGCAGTCTTGCAGACCTGATGGTGATGCCGCACAGCTGGCAGGAGTCGATACGGATTATTCAGGGTGTTTGCAGAGGTCTTTTTTTCGCACACAATAACAGGATCACTCATGGTAATTTGAAACCGGCGAATATATTATTTTTTAATTCTGATGAAGTTAAAGTTTCTGATTTTGGTTTTGGCAATGACAAGAGTAGTGAAAAACAGCTCCATGAACAGATATTGACCGATATACTGGCAACTGGAGCGATCTTTTATAAAATGATCCTGGGGTTCAGCCCCGTGGTAAACGGAGAGAGTTTTACACCGCATAAGAAGTTCAAGACATTACCGGATGGGGTGAAGCGGTTGATATTCAGACTTTTGAGTCAAAACCCGAGGCTCAGGTTTCAAAGTATGAAACAGGTTCTGGATGAAATTGACATTATTTATGAAACCGAATATGATCTTGAAGAAACGGCGATTACACTTGATGAAGACCTTTCCGATTCTCCTCAGAAGATGAATCCAAAAGATAGCCCCCTTGAAAAATCTGATGTTAAGGGGCGTCGTTCACTATTTTTTATCTTTGTCTTGCTTCTCATTATTGGATTTGCGGCTGCGGTTATTTTTTTACATTTCAATGACCCGAATACACTGAATGATATCCTGCAATCAACTATGACGGTATTTTCGAGAATTCAGAACTCATCATATTTTAAGCAAATTACTGAAATACTGCATATCTATTAGTATTTCAAAAAATAAAAAACAGAAAATTCAACAACCTTTTTGACCTATTTACCTACATGGTATATGATATAAAAATCAGCGGGTTGATTCAGTATCAATACAATGAAAAACAGCTGGCCTGACCCTCTTTATTAAATTGTGTAATAATTTCAGATATCTCCTGAACACTGATTTCCGTTGGACTAATTCCGGATAATAGCTTCCTTGGGTTATACAGAAATTTTAGTTTCAGTATATTATGTCAATACTGTTAAATACCTGCTTTGTGGAGAACTGGTCTTAATATAAGCAGTTCTTTTTACTCACTCAAAAAGGGAGGATGTTATGAAACTTTTTTCCATTGACAGACAACAAAAAATCAGGGGTTTTCTTGAGAGGTCTGGTATCCTTTTTCCTAAAGGGAAAAGATCGGGACTGGAACGGCGGATGAATACCGGTATGGGTGATATGAGCCTTGATGATTACCTTGCGATGGAAGGGTCTGAACGGCAAAATCATTTTGTTATGAGAAGCAGTGTTGATAGAAGAGATGAAGTAGCTATGTGTAGGCCGTTGGATGGTATGCTTTAGAGACACAAACTGGGATAGGCCTTTTCTTAAAGGCCTACACCTGGTGCCCTCAAAAATTTCATGGCCCCGCCCTTTAAGAGTAGGATATCTTAAAATTTTAACAGCTCGTTTTACAATGAAGTCAATAATTTCGTGTGAAAAGAGCTTTATAGGAAATATAATCAGGCTGTAATTTTTTCGGGGCTTACTTCGGGGTATAGTATCTGCTTCACATTTGAACCCAATTCATCAAGAGAGAAGGGCTTTTTGAGTAGTTTTTTTGCACCGTTTTCAAGAACATATTTTACATCATTGATGTTCGTGAAGCCGGTCATGATCATAATGTTCTGAGCGTAGTTGAGCTCTTTGATCCTGTTAAATGTCTCTAAACCGCTGATGTTCTCATCCATGACCATATCAAGTATGACGAGGTCGACGGTGTTGGTCGACAGGTATGACAAAGCTTCTTCACCGTCTTCTGCTGTGGTTGTTTTATAGCCGAGGCTCTGGAGCAGTTGGCTGACGATATCCCTTTGAATTTTTTCATCGTCAATGATTAAAATTTCTTCTCCTTCCCCCTGGAGATCAATAGATTGGCAGAATTCAATTTGAGGGATGCTTTCTCTTTCTTTTATGTTAAAATACAGATCAAATACTGTTCTGTTGTCTTCACGCTTGATATTGATATGTCCGTTATGGTCTTCCACAGTATTCCAGACAACCGCAAGGCCTATGCCTGTACCGCTTCGCCCCATGACTTTCTTTGTGTAGAACGGTTCAAAAATTCTCTCCATATCGTCTTTTGAAATACCTGGCCCGGTATCGGTTACTGATAGTTTGACATATTTTTCCGGTTCGATTCTGTCAAAGCATATGATCGGTTCCGTGATTGTTTCAGTTGTAAGTTTTATCTCGACGATACCGTTTTCCCCTGAGGCTTCAACTGCGTTAATGACAAGGTTGAAAAGGGTTTTGTGAAGCTGAATAGAGACACCTTCAACAACAGGTATGTCGTGATTAATTTTGAAGTGGAACGATATTGTCGGGTACTGACGTTTGAGGTTTATATAATCAATGGAGTGATGAAATTCGTCAACAATGTCAGATAAATTAACATTTTCTTTAGTTCTTACGGCACCCCGGGCGACGGTAATCAGGTCGTCTGCAACAGCAGCGGCTAATTTCCCCGATCTTTTTATGGCCTTCATCGGTTCGATGAATTTGCTGTCAGGAGGCAAATCAGCTAATATGATGTCAGGGTAGTTGATGAGGCCTGATAGGATATTGTTTAAATCGTGGGCAACACCGCCAGCCAATAGGCCCAGAGCCTCCATTTTTTTTGCTCTGTTCAGTTTTTCAAGAAGTTCTGTTTTTTTTGCATCATTTTTCTTTTTTTCTGTAATGTCATGAACGACGACAGTTGCCCCTATGATTTTACCGTTTAGATACTTAAAGCTGTTGTTCAAAATCGCCGAAAATTTACTTTTATCTTTTTTGATAACTTCAATTTCAACTGTTGACGGGATCATTTTTTTATTGTTGATGTTATGAAATCTCTTTTTCACAACATCAAGGCTGGTATCAGCAAGCAGTGTTAAGGGGTCCATCTGGAGGAATTCCTCTTCCTGATAGCCGGTATAGTCACATAAGAGCTTATTGACTGCACAAAACCGTTGTCTGGTAAAATCAATTTCATAAATACCGGTTGGTGCGTAGTGAAATAATTGTTTATACTTATTCCTACTGTCATGCAGCTCTTCATTGATATATTTGAATTCAATATTTTGCTTAGCTATTTCACTGTTTAGAGTTGTAATAAAATGACTGAGTTTTTTGTTGGACAAAAGGATCGGTTTTACTATCGTGCAATAAAGGAAAAGTATCGTACAGAGAAAAAAAAGTACTATGCCGGTTAACCAGATGAAATTAGACTCGACGATTAAAGTATGCCAGAATACCTGAAATATTGAATCTATTGATAATTCGCTGTATATTGACATAATTATCTTTAGCCGTTTATTACAATTATTATGTTTTGTCTGTTATTTCAGCATGATGAAATACCTTTCGGGTAGAGTTAAAATATCCATGGAAAGTAACAATTACCCCAGTATTATTTACCTAAAATAACTCATTATTTATTTCAATTTCAAGTACCATAACTGGTATTTAATTGCAATACAAGTATCGTATAAAAAACACTGAAATTATAGTGGGAAAGCTCTAAAAACGACACTGGGCTCGTGTGGGAAATTAAATAAAAATCGCTTAATGTTAATTAAGTGTTGAAAAAATGCGATGAAAGTACGATAAATATATCTGAAAGATTTACTCAGCGTTTAAAATACCAAAAACTGATATAATCTATTTGTAATTACCCGGACCAACTTAAGCAAAAAAAAATCGTAACCTAAAAAAAAAATCCGCTTATACCTGGATGATCGTTTAGCTTAATTATTTAAAGTTATTAGTGTCTTTGAGTGAACTAGGTTCATTCTGTTTTACTGAAATGACTGCAGGCCTGAAAGTTTTTCATGAAACTTTATTGCACTTTATCTGCACCATTTTACTATTTTTCAGAAAAGGGGGGTTGTCAATGGCTACATTAGGAGCAGATCTTTCTCCAAATGAGGCGCGTGAACATTATTTTAACAAAAAATCGTCAGAAGAAAAGGAGGTCGCAAGTAAAAAATTCTTAATTAATAAGCTAAATTATGTGAACTTTCAGGAGAAAATTATCTCCTGTAATTTCGTTGATAGACAGAACAATAGCAAGGTTTCAGTTAAGATTAAACCTGAACCCTGTATCGGTAATTATCTTGTGGGGTTGTGGCCCAAGGACAGAGATATGGGTGACATTATTGACCGATGCGGTTTTAAACAGCTTGTTGTTCCTGACGGCACGCGAAACATTATCGTTGAACCTGATATAAGGTACATAAATAATAATGGTTTTTGCTTGTCGCTTCCTGACACATGTACATTGACACCGTCCGGTTCATACAAGCTGAATCACTGGAGCCTGATCGATATGCAGATTGATCAGGGCGATATAAAGGTTCCGGCTGCTCTTATTGACTTCACAGAACATTCAATTGTCCTTGCAGTTGATATGGCTGATGCGGAACAATTTAAAACCATAGATATTGAAAAGGTCGTTCGTATCACTTTTCTCAAGGATGGCGAAGAACTTTTTGAGGGCCGTTACTCAATAGTTCGCTATGTTTCAGGGACATTGTATATGTCAGTGATTATGAAATCTGAATCTAATTCGGTTCCTGTTCGTGTATCCAAGCGAAATCGAAATCGTCGATATAACCTTACTCCGACACCTGAAGTTTCATTCAAACATCCATTTAATGCCAGGTTGAGTAATCTGAAGATTGTGGACATCTCCAGTTCAGGGTTTTCTGTTGAAGCGGTTACCGGAAATCCTCAACTTATAACAGGTATGATCATTGACGATCTTGAATTGAATTTTGCTGGCCTGCTTAAACTCAAATGTCAGGTTAAGGTCGTTCATCAGACAATTATTAAAACATCTGGAGAAGATACCTTGCTCAAGTTTGGATTTGCGATCATGGATATCTCCCTGGATGATCACATGGTACTTCTTGAGCTGTTGAATCAGGTTGATAATAAAAATCTTAAGATATGCGCAAGGGTAAACCCGGACGAATTATGGGATTTTTTCTTTGAGAGCGGATTTATATATCAAAAAAAATATCGAATGTTCCTTGAAAACAAAAAAGGTATCAGGAGAACCTATGGGAAATTGTATATGGAAAAGGCGACGATCTCCCGGCATTTTACCTGCCATGAACAGGATCAACTGATTGGGCATATGTCTACGCTCTGGTTCAGTAAAGACGCCTGGCTGATTCACCATCATGCAGCTTTAAAAGGCTGGAGTGTGAAAGCGGGGTTGGAGGTTCTGAACCTTCTCGCACAGTTTATAATTAATGTTGAGTGGCTTGAAAAATATCATATGAGATATCTATTCTGTTATTTCCAGCCGGAGAATCTCTTCCCTAATTATTTTTTCAGTGGCTTTACAGATAAACTCAACGACCCGCAAAAAAGTTCAATAGATATTTTTGCCTACTCATATTTTAAAAAACCGTTACACAGTATTGGTGAAACACCTGTAGGCTGGACTCTTGAAAAGGCTGAACAAGCAGATTTGGATAGCCTGCAATATTTTTACTCAAATGTCTCCAATGGTCTTCTTATCAAAGCTTTGGGAATAGAAACAATAGAGGTAAAACCCTCATTGGTTGAATCAACTTACCAGAAAGCAGGATTGACAAAAGAAATGTCTCTCTGGTCATTGAAACTAAAAGGTCAATTAAAGGCTGTTTTTGTTCTGAATCTGTCAGATTTTGGTTTAAACATGTCGGATCTGACTAACTGTATCAGCATTATTGTTGTTGACTCTACAGATGTCGACAAAGAGCTGGTTGATTTGATGCTTACTAGATTATCCGTTTATTTCGAGCAAAAAAAATTCCCCGTACTTTACTACCCTGTAGCATTTGCAGATGAAAAAGGAATTGAATACCAGAAACAATATAAGATGTGGGCTTTGAACCTTGAAGCTTCAGATGATTATATAGATTTCCTCGAAGAGATAAACAAGATGAGCATGGAAAAAAACAGATAGAGTGTTTTATATTTTTAACAAGGCGATCAGCTTATTTGGGCTGAAGATATTTTATAAATCAGGAGTAGTGAATGAAGGATTATACAACGACAGTTGAAGTTGCAGAATTAAGACTGCCTTTGAAGCATACCGTCAGGCATGCAGCAAAATCGAGAAAAGAAGGTGAAAGTATCTGGGTTAAGGTATCAAGAAATTCGGTGAGTGGTTTTGGAGAAGGATGCCCAAGAGATTATGTGGCCGGTGATGAGCTGGAATCTAGTGTTGAGTGGGTCAAAGAAACATTTTGTAATGGTACGCTGGTCATTTCCTCTATTGAAGAGTTGGGTCAGTGGGTTGAGGAAAATGAATCTGTTATAAATGTTTATCCCTCTGCATGGTGTGCTGTTGAGATGGCTTTTCTTGATTTACTGGCAAGGGAAAAAAAGGTGAGTGTGGAAAACCTTTTAGGTATTGAAGGAAGCCAGCTGAAAGGAAAATACTGCGCTGTTTTAGGTGATGATAAAGAATGGAAATTCCTTGATCGTTTAGATAGGTTTTTAATCAGGGGTATCTCTGATTTTAAAGTGAAACTGAATGGTGACCTTGAAACCGATAGAGACAAACTGAAATGTGTTCAGGAACTTGCCGTTGAACATGGTGCAAAAGACTTCCGTGTTCGTTTTGATGCAAACAATTTGTGGAAACACAAAACAGATGATGCAATTAAGTATATTAAGACGCTTGGAGGTGGTTTTTTTGCCGTCGAGGAACCTGTGACGGCTAGGGATGCAACGGCCAACAGTAAATTCAGTTCTGAAACAGATTTACCTGTGATTTTAGATGAAAGTCTTTGTACCTTTGATGATTTTAATTTGTATAGAACGCTTCCGGGTCAATATATTGCCAATATTAAAATATCGAGGGTTGGTGGCCTGATAAGGGCAATGAGGTTAATTGATGCTGCTAAGAAGGAAGGGTGGCAGATTATCATTGGCTGCCATGTTGGCGAGACTTCGTTGTTGACGCGTGCAGGACTTGTTGCAGCAGCCTATGCCGGTGAGAATCTGATCTCGCAGGAAGGCGCTTTTGGTGATTATCTTATTGAGCATGAACCTGCAGAACCTATGCTGAAATTTGGTAGAGACGGGGTTCTGGATTTAAATCAGACATATTACCTTAAGACTGTTTACGGCCTGAGATCTGTTTCGGTGGATAACTGGAAAGAAGGCTTTGGGCTTAAATGCCGTATGCCGCATTCAGAGCAATCGGGTGATCCTGAAATCAGTGAGTTGATGATGCCGGATGATTATGGCATCCACAGCCGGTTGTGGGGGAAAAAGACGGGTGATGACGTTTTAGTGATTTTACATGGCGGGATGAGCCATTCAGGATGGCAGGCGCCTATGGCCAAAGCTCTTTTATCGAAAAACCAGAACATTTCTATAACAGCTCTCGATCGTAGAGGATGTGGTCTGAATGAAAAAAAGGGTGATTTAGGAACGGTAGATCTTGTCATCAGCGATGTGGAAAATCATATTAGACATCTCAAAAAATCTTTTAAAAGAGTTCACCTCGCCGGCTGGTGTCAGGGCTCTCAATATGCGTCTATTGTGGCAGCGAATATGGGGGATGAAATATCAAATTTGATTCTTCTGACGCCTGGGTTTTTCTGGAATGAACGTTTCAGGTCCGTTCTTCGGATGACTGAACAGTTTTGTTTGAATATGATATCATCATTTAAAATTCACCCCTCACGTTATGAACCCAATATACCTATTCCTATGGAAGCGTCAGATTTTACATCGAGTGGCAAATGGCTTGATTTTATAGAAAAAGATACATTGAAGACGACAATGTTGACGTTGAAATCTGCAGCGATAATGGAGGAAATTCAGGAACTATCCTGGACGGCGGTTTTTCAGAATCAGCTGCCGATGCTCGCTGTTATTGCAGAGAACGACCGTATTGTTGATAATAATAAATTTCAACAGGTCATAGGGCCATTGTTTGAAAACTCTTCGAAAAACCGTTTGTTCAGATTAGAGACCGGACACGCCATACAATTTGAACAACCAGATGAAGTGGCAGAAATGATTTCTGATTTTATTTTCAGAAATGCCAGTTAATTATAACATTTTCTCAGCTGTTGTTTGCATCCCGGTCTTTTTAAAAAAGACCGGGATGTAATAGTATGTTTTTCTTGCATTTTTACATCAAATCATGGTATCAATTCTGATTTTTTTCAGGATGATACAATGATTCATTTCACGAATATTTCTAAACAACACGGCACCCAGATCCTCTTCAAAAAATCAAGTTTTCAGATTCTTCCGGGAACAAGAAACGGACTTGTAGGTGCGAATGGTACCGGCAAAACTACCATATTCCGTTTAATCACCGGCGAAGAAATTGCAGACGAAGGTGAGATTACCAGCTCGAAAAAAACAAAAATTGGTTATTTCTCACAAAATGTCGGGGATATGTCGGGAGGTTCTGCTTTATCAGAGGTCATGTCATCATCTGCGGACGTTATTAAACTGGGTGAAAGGATGAAAGAAATGGAAGCAGCGATGGCGGAGCCTATGGCTGCTGACGCCATGGACAACCTTCTTGCGGAATACGGTGATGCTTCTGAAGAATTTGAAAATCGGGGCGGATATGACCTCGAAACACGAGCAGAAATTATTCTGACTGGGTTAGGGATTGGCCCGGAAGATTATAAAAGACCTGTGGAATCATTTAGTGGGGGATGGAAGATGAGAATTGCTCTTGCTAAAATTCTTGCGATCAGTCCGGATGTCCTACTACTTGATGAACCGACCAACCATCTTGATATGGAATCGATACTCTGGCTTGAGAACTGGCTGTTGAATGACTTCAAAGGCGCGCTCTTAATGACCTGCCATGATCATGATTTTATGAACAAAGTTGTATCAAAAACGATTGAAGTAGCGAATGCCACCACTACGACCTACGGTGGTAACTATGATTTTTATATGAAAGAAAGAGAAATAAGGAAGGCTCAGCTGGTTGCGAGCCACAGACGCCAGCAGGAGATGATCGCCAAAGAAGAGAATTTTATTGCAAAATTCAAAGCAAGGGTATCACATGCCGCTCAGGTTCAGTCCCGGGTTAAAAAACTTGAGAAAATTGAACGTATTGAACTTCCGCCAGAGCAACGTGTTATACGCTTCAGGTTTGCTGAACCCCCCAGGTCCGGTGATGATGTTTTTTCTCTGGAGAAGCTGGGGAAAACATGGGAAACGCCTGACTTACCATCTAAAACTGTTTTCAGTGATCTTTCCGGTCTGATTAACAGAGAGGATAAAATTGCGGTCGTTGGTATTAATGGCGCTGGTAAATCGACTTTGTTAAAGATTTTAGCCGGTGAGACGGAAGCGACAGAGGGCATTGCAAAAAAAGGTGCGGGTGTTAATCTTGGCTATTTCTGCCAGCACTCAATGGATATTCTTGACTCTAAAAAAACAATATTTGAAACTGTTCAGAATACTTTACCCCTTGCAGATATAGGCGTCATTAGAAATCTTTGTGGAGCTTTTTTGTTTTCAGGAGATGATGTTGAGAAGCGTATCAGCAGTCTTTCAGGAGGGGAAAAAAGCCGTGTTGTTCTTGCCTGCATTTTAGGTCAGCCGGTTAATTTTCTTGTGCTTGATGAACCGACCAACCATCTGGATATTCAGTCAAGAGAAGTATTGCTGAAAGCTCTTCATGACTTTAAAGGGACAATTGTTTTAGTAAGCCATGACAGACATTTTTTACGTTCCCTTGTCAGCAGGGTGTTTGAAATAGATCACGGCCAGATGATAGCCTATGAAGGAGATTATGAATACTATCTTTCCAAGACGGGAAGAGATCATAAGGCCATATAGTTTTTACTTAGAACAGCCGCATCCACTGGAACCTGATTTACCACAACCGCAGCCGGTTTGAATTGGGTCGGGTATAAGACCGGTTTCAACTACTTCAATGGTGAAAACGAGTTTCTTACCTGCAAGAGGATGGTTAAGATCTGCCGTCAATGTATTATCTGAAATCTGCTGAATAATTGCCGGTACAGGCTTGCCGGTTTCATCCATTAATTCAACACGCATACCGGTTTCTATGACCATCCCATCGGGGATAATGTCTTTTTGAAGTTCAAGCATTTTTTCCTTTTGGTGCAGACCGTAGCCCTTCTCTGGAGAAATTGTTATGGTTTTTTTACCTCCTGTCTCCATACCGATGACAGCAGATTCAAAACCCTCAATTAATTGGCCGGCGCCTACAGTGAATTTAAGCGCTTCACTCCCTTCAGAAGAATCAAAGATATCACCGTCCTCGATATGGCCGGTATAGTGCACTTTTATTGTGTCACCGGATTTGATAACATCTCCCATTTGAAGCCTCCTGTTTTTTACCTGATGACTGCAAATAGTGACTCGAAATTGCAGTTAAATCGTCCCATTAAAAAAAATCATGCACTTTTCTGGTTGTCTGTATCGCTATTGCGCAGTGTTGTTAATTGATTACCTTTTTCTTCCCAAAGGGAGTTGATCCATACCTGAAGCGTTCATTAAATTCAGGGTCATTATTGTAATCACCTAAAATGGCAGGTGTTACAGGAACTTTTTTGCATAGACCTTGATTTCTGAAATTCTGCCGCAAAGGAAGTTCCAAAAATTAGGAGCACTATCAGGGTAGTCAATATAACATTTATTGATGTCCTGCAACGAATCATGCAAATGGCAATGGCTTCTTTGCGGAAGATAAAAAAATTATCTGAACGGATGCTACAACCCATACTCGACATGATAATGGGCTACGCTATTGATTCTTTTGGCCAGTATTGTAGCTAATATCCTTTATTAGAGAGCTAATGAACTCAAATTACTCCTCAGAAAGTTGAGTATTATTCAATAAAATAATGACCATGCGGTAAATTTTATTTTCAAGGTCATTTCCCATTATGGGGTACGGAGGCAGTATTATTTTTTGCATCCAGTACATTTCGAATAGTCGTTGCAATTATTTTTCGATGAATAGGTTTCATAATAAGAGCACTGATACCTGATTTTATGCACATCTCCTTATCTCTTATATCACAATACCCGGTGCATAAGATTACAGGCACATCATGTTTAAGTGCCCTGATTTTTGCTGCAAATTCAAAACCATTTAGATTGGGCATTGTTTTATCGGTAATTATAAGGTCTATGGAGTCATTGTTTTTTTTAAATATATCCACAGCCTTTATCGGATCTGTCTCAAGAATAACATTATAACCAAGCGATGTAAGAGAATTGTTGGCAAGTTTTGTCAATGCAACCTCATCATCAACAAATAGAATGGTTTCGTCTCCCTTTGGTATAGTTTTAACCGCCTCCACTTTTTCATGCACTTCGGATTCGGTATAAAGCGGGAAGAAAATCTCAAATGTTGTCCCTTTTCCAGGAATACTCGCCACATAAATTGAACCGTTAAAGCTCGTTACAATACCATGTACGACAGCAAGTCCTAACCCTGTACCATCGCCCTGCTTCTTTGTCGTAAAATAAGGAACAAAAATCGATTCAAGATTATCTTTTTTTATTCCATACCCGGTGTCACTAACCTTAAGTCTTACATATGCAGTCTCTTTTAACTCAGGATATCTGGTAATCATCTCTAAATCAGGAGTCGATGATTCGATTTCTACCAAGAGTTCACCACCCTCTTCTTTCATCGCATGCCATGCATTTGTACACAGATTCATAAGCACCTGATGAATCTGTGTTGGATCGGCATAAATTATATCTTCTTCTGTTTTCAATCTAAGTTTAATGGCTATACTACTAGGAAGCGATGCTTTTAAAAATTTCGCCACCTCTTTAATTATAGGTATTATTTTAACTGATTTTTTTTTCTGCTCGGACTGACGGCTGAATGATAGAATCTGAGCCACAAGATCCTTAGCCCTGTTCGCACTTTCATAAACCTGAAGCATGTAATCTTTAAGTATTAACAGATCTGTCTCTTCTTCTTCAATACACATTTCAGAATACCCAAGAATAACAGATAGTATATTATTGAAATCATGAGCTATACCGCCGGCAAGTGTTCCAATTGCCTCCATTTTTTGTGCCTGACGAAGCATCCGTTCAATTGTTATATGTTCTGTCACATCTCTGGTAATGGTTACATAACCGAGAATTTCAATATTATCTTTGTAAATTGGTGCAATAGTAACATCAAGGGTCACAAACGAACCATCTTTTCTTTTGTCCTTTATACGTCCTGCCCAGGTTTCACCACCCAGTATTGTTTTCCAGAGATTCTGGTGAAGCGCCTCCCCATGTTTTCTGCTTTGCAGAATAGCTGAAGTTTTTCCGATAACTTCTGAGCTATTATAACCGGTTATATTTTCAAATGCAGGGTTTGTGTATTCTATTATACCGCCCGGGTCTGTTATAATTACACCTTCGGCAATCTGTTCAAATGCAAAGGCTAACCTTCTAGTTTCAGCGGTTCGGTGTTCAACCATTTCTTCAAGGTTCTTTTTTAACTTCTGCAAAGCGAGGTGAGTTCTCACCCTTGCAATAACTTCCTCTATCTGAAACGGCTTTGTTATATAATCTACACCTCCGGCCTCAAAAGCCTTTACTTTGAAATCAGCCTCATCAAGACCGCTTATAAAAATAATGGGAATATTAGCTGTTTTTGGGGAATTGTTTAGAATACGACAGACCTCATACCCATCCATATCAGGCATTTGTATGTCTAAAAGAATAAGATCTGGTAATTTAGTCTGAACAGCCTTTACAGCCGAGTTACCATCTAGTGCAGCGCGTACCTTGAATCCATTGTTGACCAGAAGTCCGGATAGGAGCTCTAAATTCTCCGGAACATCATCTACAATAAGAATAACATTATTTATACTACTCTTAAAACGTGACGGATCTATAGAATTCTCCATACCATTATCCTTTAACAAATTAATTTAACATGCTGTTTTAGACTTACACACATTGCCTGAACATCATATGTCATTATATTTCAATTTAAATAGTTCATCATGATATTTAATTGCCTCTTCATAATTGAAACGTCTTAAACAGGTTTCAAGTTTTTCAACTAAATGGAAGTGTTCTGAATCAATAAATGCACCTTTAATATCATCAATCAGATCAACTGATTCAATATCATACTCCTCAATAAAGTTTCGCATCGTTGAGAATATATCTCTAAGCTGTATCTCCACCGGTGGTATAGTAATATTTTTGTGCTCAATTTTAAACCCGGCAACAACAGGCCCTGCTGATGATAATACTTCAGAAAGTCTCGAAGAAAATTCATCAAGTATTGACTCTGCTATTTGATTGTCGCCCCTGATAGCTTTTTCAAGTGCTTCAGCAGATAGAAAAAGTGCAGTTGCACCAATATTTCCTGCTACCCCTTTTATTGCATGGGCAGACCGCTCAGCATCATCAATTCTGCCTTCATTTAGGGCATTTCGGATGTTAATTGCAGTCTCTTCCTGCTCAGATATAAACATTTTCAGAAGTTTTTTATAAAGCTTTGTATTTCCACCTGTTCTGATTAAACCTTCTTCGGTATTTATACCCTTGATTTTCGGAAAATCTTCAGGTGCCTTTATTTTGCGTGATTGATCGTTTTCCAAATTAGCCTTACTTGAAAGCCCCCATCTCTGTATTGCAGCATAAAGAATATTAGGATTAATAGGTTTAGCAACATGATCATTCATTCCTGCATTGAAACATTTTGTCTGTTCTTCAGCTAATGCATGGGCTGTAAGACCGATAATCGGCAGATTGGCCAAATGTTTATTTTCTCTGATTTTACGTGTGGCTTCATAACCGTCCATTTCAGGCATTTGAATATCCATTAAAATCAAATCCGGTAATATTTTATCCTCAGTCAGCATATTCAGAGCTAACAGGCCGTTTTTAGCCGTTATTGCCCGAGCACCTGTTATTTCAATGAGCTCTGTTGCCACCTGACAGTTTATTTCATTATCTTCAACTAAAAGAACATCCAGGCCTCTAAAATCTGGTATTGAAAAATCAGGTCGTAACACTTTGGTATTGTCATTATCTTTTAATCCATACAGAACCATTAGCGTATCTATAAGCATAGAACGATTAACTGGCTTGATAAGAAATGTATCAATACCGGAATTCTTAGCTTCATTTCGGATTGCTTCCCGTCCAAAAGCTGTTACCATAACTATTCGAGGTATTTTGTCGGTAAACTGTAATGCGTTCTGAATTTTTATGGATGCTTCAATCCCGCTCATACCGGGCATTTTAAAATCCATAAAAATAATATCATAAGCCCCCCGGCCTTTTGTGGCTTTATCTACCCCATCACTCCCGGATTCTGCGGTATCGACTTTAAGTCCCAACTCTGTCAGGGAATGATATAACAATTGTCTGGCGGTTTCATTATCATCAACGACAAGCGCTTTTAGATTACGTAAGTCTGGAATTAAAAAATGGTTTTCAAGTTCAACTTCTTCACACAGTCCAAACCATGCCGTAAAAAAGAAAGTACTTCCTTTATCTGACTGGCTTTCAACCCAGATATCCCCATCCATCATATGAATAAGTTTCTGACTGATAGTCAATCCAAGCCCTGTGCCACCGTATTTTCTCGTGGTTGAGCTGTCTCCCTGTGTAAATGGCTGAAACAAACCGGCTATCTGTTCCGTTGTCATCCCAATACCGGTATCCTTAAGAGCGAATTGAATATGAACCCGATTATTAACTTTATCAATCAGTTTTATTTCAATAAGAATCTCACCATAGTATGTAAATTTTAGTGCATTACTCGCAAGATTACTTAATATCTGTCCAAGCCTCAAAGAGTCTCCAACAAGCGTTTTAGGTACATCCGGCTCAATTGCAATAAGGAGTTCCACTCCCTTTTCATAAGCTTTTTGAGCAATCATATTAGTCACATTTGAAAGGACCTTGTCTAAATTGAATCTGACCGTTTCCATGCCGAGTTTTCCGGCTTCTATTTTTGAGAAATCAAGAATATCATTAATTACTCCCAAAAGAGAGTCAGCCGATGATCGGATTTTCGACATATAATCGAGCTGTTTTTCATTCAGGCTGGTCCTCAACATAAGGTGAGTCAGTCCCAGCACGGCGTTCATAGGTGTTCTGATTTCGTGTGACATGTTTGCAAGGAATTCTGACTTTGTAGTATTCGCTTTTTCGGCCCTCATGGCATAGTCTTTAATCGTTTCCTGATACTCATAAAGCTGAAGAAAAAGTTTTATTTTCCCAATGAGAAGTTCCTCAGAAATAGGTTTGGACAAAAAGTCTATGCCACCGGCCTTTGCCCCTTTAATTTTATAAAAATCATCCCTTAAAACTGCTGAAAGAAAGATAATTGGTACGTTTTTATTCTTTTCTTCTTTACGGATAAACTCAGCGGCTTCAAACCCATCCATTCCGGGCATCTGAACATCCATAATAATAAGGGCAAAAAGAGTCTCCATGCTTTTAAATACTGCATCATTACCTGAGTTTGCACTGACGGTATCTATATCGAGGTCTTCCAGCAAACGTTCAAGTGTAATAATATTTTCAGGTTTATCATCAACTAATAAAATTTTGGGCCGGTTCATTACGTTCCCCTCTTTTATTATGAATGTAACCAGACACGGATTGTTGATAAAAGTTTATCAGGATCAACCGGTTTCATCAGGTAATCTGTTGCACCGGCTTCAAATGACTGATCCCGATCTTTTTTCATCCCCTTTGCAGTCAGTGCCAGTATCGGCAGTTTTTCATAGGCAGGGTTTTTTCTTATTTTTCTAATTGCTTCATATCCATCCATAACAGGCATCATTATATCCATCAGAATCAGATCAATATCCGGATGCTTTTCCAGCTCTTCAAGTGCTTTTTGCCCGTCTTTTGCTTTAATAAATTCTATCCCGTAATCATCCAAAGTAGTAATGATGGAATATATATTTCTCACATCATCATCAACTATCATAATTTTCTTTCCACTAAGTGTCCTGTTTTCTTCATGTACTTTTGAGATTGCCTTCTGAGCATGTCCAGGGAGTTTACCCACAACAGTATGAAGGAAGAGAGCAACCTCATCCACAAGTCGTTCTGTCGACTGAGGACTTTTTGTAACCATTGAATTTGCATATTTGTATAATTCAAAGCATTCTTCATCGCTGAGATCTTTGGCTGTATGGATAATTACAGCAGGTCGATTCAGGTGTTCAATTTTTTCTACTTTTTTTAAAAGATCCTGGCCTGATATATCCGGAAGCATAAGATCAACAATCATGCAGTCATATTTCTCCGTTTTTATCATCTGCAATGCTTCTTCACCCGTCATAGCAGTCTGAATAGTTACATCCATTGACTCAAATGCCTGTTTCAGATTATCAAGCATATCGTTATTGTCTTCTACAACAAGCAGCTTTTTTGTACCATGTGATACCATCCCGTTAATCCTGCTAAATGCTGAGTTTAAGTCTTCATTTGTTACAGGTTTTTTAAGGTACCCGATTGCTCCTTTTTGGCGTATGTTCTCAGGAGTGTCCTCAACAGACATAACGTGTACCGGTATATGCCTTGTATCCATGTTGTTTTTTATTTTTTTCAAGACCCCCCAACCACTAATGCCTGGCAGTTTTATATCGAGTATAATGGCATCAACAGAGTATTTTTCCAGTAATTTTATCCCTGTTTCCCCGTCAGGAGCATGAATGCTTTGATACCCTTTCTCATGACAGAAATCGTAAAGTATTCTGGCAAATCGCATGTCATCTTCAATAATCAAAATCAGGTTGTCATCTTTGTTTATACAATCTCTGTCATCACTTATACCTGTTGCAATGCCATTCGATATAAACGGAGTATCCTGAACAGGCGTTTCATAATTATTGTCAGGGTGTCCTTCTGACTCATCCAGCCATTCTTCAAAAATCGTATCTTTTTTCTGTTCTGTGATTACATCTTTAAGGTTTTGTGCAATATAAAAAGTAAACACAGCACCGTTGCCCTCAGTACTTGAAAGGTGCATTTCTCCGCCTAACATTTTGGCAAATTCTTTGCAAATAGATAGCCCAAGGCCTGTTCCGCCATATTTTCTGACAATAGTTCCATCGGCTTGTTGAAAAGCTTCAAATATTTCCTGATGTTTAGCTTCAGGAATACCTTTTCCCGTGTCAGTTACAGATATTGCAATAGCTTTTAGCGGATCAAGGTTACTTAGTTCTAATATGGTATCTTCGTCAGGTTTAGCGAATGTTAATGTAATAGTCCCTTTTTCTGTAAATTTTATTGCATTTGACATAAGGTTCTTTAAGATCTGTTCAACTTTCTGCTGGTCAGTATAGAGAAACTCTTTAAGATTACTATCAATGACAATTGAGAATTCGAGTCCTTTTTCTTCTAAAATCGGCTTAAACATATTGGTAATATTATTCCCGATATCTGTATAATAAACTTCCTCTACCGAAACGTTCATTTTACCGGATTCAATTTTTGATAAATCAAGAATTCCATTTATTAAATCTAAAAGGTCGTTTCCACTGTTGTAAATAATTTCAGCGTCCTGAATCTGTTTTTTATTAAGGTTTCCTTTTTTATTACGGGTAAGATTTTTTGAAAGAAGAAGAAGCGAGTTAAGGGGCGTTCTCAATTCGTGGGACATGTTTGCAAGAAATTCTGTTTTATATTTAGTGGCAAGTTCTAGCTGCTTTGCTTTTTTCTGAATCGCCTCTCTTGATTGTTCAAGATCTGTATTGTTTCTTGCAACTTCAGCTTTTTGCTTCTCAAGCAGGCTGGATTTTTCTATTAACTCTTCGTTTGATGCTTTAAGCTCTTCCTGTTGAACCTGGAGACTCTCCTCGGAGGATTTCAATTCTTCTGTTTGCTGTTCTAGTGCTTCATTAGTTGCCTTTAGTTCTTCCTGTTGAGACTGAAGCTCTTCTGACTGAGTTTGTGTTTCTTCAAGAAGGTAGTTTAAACGAACTCTTGACCTTGCAGAATTTAAATTTACAGAAATATTTTCAGTGACCCTGTCCAGCATCTCCATGTCTTTATCGTTAAAAATTCTTGAGGCCGCAAGACCAATTACGCCAAGTACTTCTTTTTCGTAGACAAGTGGGAAAACATATATACTTTTCGGAACAGAGCTCCCAAGCCCTGAGTTGATATCAATGTTGACATGATCATCAGGTACATCACAAAAAAGAAGACTTTTTCTCTCAAGTGCTGCCTGGCCGATCATGCTTTCTCCGAATTTTAATTGATTATCATTATTTGAACGCATTTTATATGCATAACTGCTTACCAGATTCAGATTCTCATCATCATCAGACATATAGAACACGCCTACCTGTGCGTTTAAATATCCTGCCAGAAAATTCAAGATGTTCTGAGACAAAGTTTTTGGATTAAGCTCGCCACTCATCTTCATGTTAAGATCATTCTGCCCACTTTTTATCCAGTCTTCTCTTTTCGAACTGGTCTGATCAACCAAAACTTCAAGAATCGCAACTATTTTACCGGCATCGTTTTTAATCGGTACCCCTGTTGATGAAATATATAGTTCTTTTCCACCTGGTCTGGCACCAGCCTGACTTTTTTCATTAACACCGCTTTGAAGTACTCTGGAACATGTACAATTACTTGTCTTACAGTCTGTTGTCATAAACATGTCATAACACTTTTCACCAAGAATTTCATTTCTTGGCATACCAATCCATTCAGAACATGCCTGATTAATTGAAAGAATATTAAATTCTGTATCGATTATCATAAATGGAGATGGTATCTGGTCAATATGACCTCCAACTGACCCAAGCGCACTGTTAATACCTGATACAAGCTCATGCCATCCCCCACGATAGGCATCAGCATTGCCTCTTGCATCAAGCCTGCCGGCGGAGACGTTAACCACAACATCTTTAACTTCGGATGCGATATTTTTAAGTGAGTTCACCATATCTGCCAGAGCGGCCTGAATACCTGTAAGTCTTTTCTCATCAAAGACTATATCAAGGTCTCCTTTTGCAACATTTTGTGCAATTTCAACTATCTGGCTGGGCTCTCCACCAACCTGGTGCTGAATGTCGGATGTAATATACAGGGCAAGCAAAAACCCTAAGACAATTGTTATAATCATGCAGAATATAATGATTATTTTTGTACGGGATACAGTTGATTCGCTTTTTGCAAGTCTTTGATTCATTAACTCCGCTTCTTCAGCAATAACCTTCCCCATAACGGCTCTGAATTGATCAAAATACTCTTTCCCTTTCGCCTCTTTTATCGTATCTGCCATATCATTCATTGTCTTTGCATGGCCAATCTCTCTTCGTAATTCAATTAAGGGGAGAGCCACATCTTTCTTCCATCCGCTTAAAGTCTTCTCGATTTCTTTAAAGACCTGTAGCCCTGCTGTATCCTTACCAATGTGTTCTTTTATGCTTGAAGCAAATAAATTAAATCGCTTTTCCCCCTTATTATATGGTTCAAGGAAGCTTTCATCCCCGGCCAAAAGAAATCCGCGCATTCCTGTTTCCATATCTAAAGCAGATGCAAAAAGACCTTTTGCATCAATTATTGAATTATGATTAATCAATAATTCACCAATTGTAACACCCATCTTATTAAGTGCAGATTCTGAATCTTTTTTCGTTGATGCTTCGTGCAGCAATTTCAGCGATTTGCTCTTTGACTCAATATAATTACCAATCTGAATACGAAGCTGGTCAAAATACTTTTTACCGGTGCCTTTACTGACGATCGTATCAATATCACTCATTGTTGCGGCATCGCCAATTTGTCGTCGAAGTGCTATATTGGGTTTCGTTACATTTTTTTGCCACTCCTTAAGTATCGATTTCGCCCTATCAAGCCTTTGTACCTGAGTATTATTATCACTTACCATCTCCTGAAGATCATTTATCATGTTAAATGTGTTTTTTTCGCCCTCCTGGTAAGGAGCAAGGAAATCTTCATTTCCGGCAAGAAGATAACCACGCATACCGGTTTCCATATCGACAGCAGAGCTGACTATTTTTTCAGCGTTTCGCATGACCTTATGGGTATGGTCTACCCACAAATCAGTTGATATGATGGCGTTAATATTAACTATACTTACAACACCAATTATTGCAGCTAAAATGAGGGGGCCACAGACGCTTAACATGATTTTCGTTTTCAGGCCCAGATCTTTGAATTTCACAACTGACCTCCATTCGACAGGTCGTTACGTAACAACCTGTCGATTAATTGATCTGAAAATTTCAGATATTATAAAACCATTTTGATTAAAAATGGTGCAATCTCACTGGGACGGAGTATATAATCTGCAACGCCTTCTACTATAACGCTTTCAGGCATTTTTCTTACCTCGGCAAAATCAGGATTCTGAACGATAGTAACACCACCTCTCTTCTTTATCTGCCTCATCCCGTCTGTCCCGTCATTGTTGGCTCCGGTAAGAATAATACCAATCAATCCGGTGGTAAAAACCTTTGAAGCAGCCTCAAAAAACACATCTATAGATGGCCTTGAGAACCGTACCTTTGCATCAACACTCAGGGAAAAATTAAATATGTCATCAATATAAAGATGGTAATCGGCGGGGGCTAAGTATACATGGCCCGCCACTACCTTTTCAAGTTGAATGGCTTCCTTTACTTTTAAACGACATTTACCATCAAGATACTCTACCATAAACTCTCCGCCTCCCTCTTTCATGTGCTGAATAATAATAAGCGGAATCGGAAAATTTTCAGGTAATGGCTCAAGTATTGTTGGCAGTAGCTGGACTCCACCGGCTGAAGTACCGATAGTAACAGCCTTAAACCGCTTTTCCGGATAAGAGATCATTTGAAACACCTGCTTTCCTATAGATCTTCTGTTTTTTACCCAGAACATCAAAATCATTTCCAACATCTGAAAACATGATATCCTCTTTATTCCCCAGAACTAAAATGCCATTATGTATAAGACTGTCTGAAAAAAGTTTAAGAACCTGATTCTGCAATTCATTGTTGAAATAAATCAAAACGTTTCTGCAGACAATGAGGTGCATCTCATTGAAGACACCGTCACTTGCAAGGTTATGCGAAGAAAATATAATTTTTTCCTTTAATGCACTGTCGATTATAGCTTTACCGTATCGTGAATGGTAGTATTCTGAAAAAGAGCGCTTACCTCCGGATTTACGATAATTCTCTGTACCAAGCCTGATACTTTCAACTGAATAAATACCTTCTTCGGCCTTATTCAATGA
>JQIA01000109.1_pt1 | contig 36468 bp, 29 predicted proteins | sample 811431 | NCBI WGS metagenome assembly JQIA01 (sample SAMN02998118, study PRJNA258478) | marine sediment metagenome | biome: marine; feature: seafloor; material: sediment; isolation source: oil-polluted sediment collected from 3 locations (0.5 km, 0.7 km and 0.9 km)... | place: USA: Gulf of Mexico ...
GTCAGCTGATGAATTCGCTGGCGCTCTGTCAGTTTTTATATATGGCAGAGCGGAGCGACTCCATGGCTGATTCCTGACGCCTGATACCTGACACCTTCTTTCACTTGCCTATATCATCGCCAGCGCTGCAGAGATATGATCACAAAAAATATCCGTAATCCGGTCATTATAACCAACCCCTTCATTTTCCAGCACAACCGAAATACCTTTTGCTTCAAAAATACGTTTCCATGAGTCCTCATCATCAGACGCAAGATCCTCATAAAAATGAACGCCTGCAACCAACATAAAAGGGACAATCCTAGCTTTTCGATATCCCTTGCTTCGCACTTTTTCTGCAATATCTTCGGCTTCAGGCCCCCCTTCAACAACGCCGACAAAGACTCTGTTTCCATAAGTGCTTTGCAGCACATGCGCAAGGGCCGGGTAAGATGACCATGCCATATGATCCGTACCATGTCCAACGAAAACAATCGCTTCTTCCTTCCCGTTGATAATTGTCTCCTCAAGGGCTTTCACGGTCCTTGTAAAATCATCCGGTGAGGATAATAAAGGCAGCCCGACAGATGCCCGGACATCACTTTCATCCACTTCATTTACAAGCCTGAAAAACTCATGGCCGCCAATCAGATGCATTGACTGAACAACAGCCCATTTTTCACCTTTTTCATTTAATTCGGCAAGGACCTGATGCGGGTGTTTAAGATCAATATCTTTTTTCTTTTTGATAAAATCCTTTACCATTCTGGATGAATAGGCCCAGTAGACATCATGCCCCGGAAACTTTTTCTTCACCCTTGCATCGATGTGGTCATAGGTGGCAAGTGCCTTTGATGTGGTTCCAAATGCAGCCATAATAATTGGAGTCGCCATACGCCTGAATTCCTTTCTTATTATTCTTATTCAATTTAGTCGATTTCTGTTTTGCCCTGTTGCGCCATACACAAAAAAACCAATCAGCATGATAACAAAGAGTGATGCAAACCACTGAACCCCGGATGAAACAACCTCGGAACTCTTATCATCTGTTTTGATTTTCTCCATTTTATACCCCTTAACGGCTTTATCCCCTTTGGCAGAAGCCTTATTTTCTGTCTGTTTCTGACTTTCTTCTTTTTTAATCAGCTCCTTGTCAAACCCCGCTGTCACAGTTTTATGAAGAGAGTCCAGCTGGTCGGCCTGATTTTCAATCGTCTTACCGGCAGCAGTTTCAACAGCAATTTTAAATTGCGCAACCATTTCAGGGGACATCACCCCCGGCAGCGATATGATGCTCACCACCATTTGGTTAAGGAGCGGGTTGTTACAGGTATGATCACAGCAGGCAACCCCTTTCTGCACCACGTTTATTGCATACGCCTTTGCCAGTTCTTTCTTCACGCGTTCTTCCGCTTTCCAGTAATCCTTTCTCACGACTTCAAGCATCCGGCCCGTCATTGACTGATAGGCCCAGGGATTGTCACGGTTGAAAAACTGTTTCATCTCAAGCCCGTACTTATCTTCAACATAAACTTCAAAGGTCTGCTCCCATTTAGCAGCATCAATCGAATCCGGGACTGTTACCTGCCAGCCCCACATGTTTTCAGCAAACTCTGCCATTGCATGGGCGCCTGCATACTTCTCTTCCTGCATCCCTTTGATCCATTTGGGGTTCAGGTACCTCGTCCTCAGTTCACGACCGATAGTTTTTTCAACGTTTTCAACCTCGATCGAATCGGGTGTGGCCTGTCTGCTGATAAGGGTTGATGGTGATTTCCCACTCTCCTTTGTGACCGCAAGGGAAAGCCCGCCAAGGTATTGAAACATATCATCATTATCCATGGTTGCATAAATAGCCGAAGACCTTGAATGAACAGCTGTATCAACCACTTTCAGGTTTTCGATAAAGGCATCTTTTGCCTCATCGCCCCATTTTCCTGCACCGAATGCAAAGCCCATCCGTTTTTCATAGACCTGTACGATTTCATCGTCCGATTTCCAGAAATTGGAAGCGCCTGTCATCTCAGAGACGCCGTTTCCGTATGACCCAGGTTTTTCCGTAAATATTCTGAGATGTGACATGATTTCAGCTTTGTCCTCATCCATACCCGATTCCACCAGTTTCTGTTTTATTCTGACAGAATTTTTCCTGATAAGGTTCTCAATATCGGTCTGTAAAATCGCCTTTTGCAAAGCCTTGTCGAGCAACAACAGTCTGTCGGGGAAAAGATCACGGTATAACCCGGAAGGATTTATCAGAACATCTATTCGTAGCCGTTTCAATACCAAAGCCGGTATCACGTCCGTACCTGTAACCCTGCCGCCAGCATCCCATTTCGGTTTCATTCCCATCAGGTATAAAATCGTACTCTCATTAATCCCTTCATTTCGAATTGTTTCGGTTGCCCATAAAACAACAGCAACTTTTTCAGGGTATTTGTTCTCTTCATGCAGTCTTTTTTTAATGATGTCGTTTGCAGCTTTTTTCCCAAGTTCCCAGGCGGCAGGTGACGGGACTTTAATGGGAGAAAACCCGTAAAAATTTTTCCCGGTGGGGAGAGCTGACGGATTCCGAACCGGATCATTCCCCTCGCCCGGTCTTATATATCGTCCGTTAAGAGCTGCTATCAGAGAGTCAATTTCATATTGCCCCGATTTTTTTAGACCGGTCATTAAAAACTTTTTATCGGCTTTGGTGTTTCTTTTGGCAATACAGTCAACCGTATCTGACGATTCCATTTCCGACGGGGAAACCCCAAAGGTATGCACACCATACGGCATCAGGTTTGATTTCAGCTCAAGGAGGTAATGTTCCAGAGCATCGAGGGTTTCGTTATCGATTCCGATTTGCACCTCATCATCAGTGTGAGAATGCTGATGGGGCTGACTGTGTCCGTTCTGATGGGTATGGTTGCTGCTGATATCGGTTTTTATGCCTGTTTTTTCTACAAGCGCTGCTATTTCCTCACGTTTTACAGTTGCAACAGAAGCCCCCTTTGCAGCAGATCTTCTGTAATCATTGATCAGTGAATAGAGCTTTCCATATTCATGATAGAGACCACCCTCTTTCAGAGAGGGGGTAAGGTGGTCGATGATCACACCACGTCCCCTTCTTTTTGCCTGAATCCCCTCGCCGACATCATCAACAATATAGGGATAAATATTCGGAATATCACTGACCATGACCTCAGGCGGACATGCCGGTGAAAGCCCCGCCTGCTTACCCGGCAGCCACTCGTAGGTTGCATGGGTCCCCAGATGAATCATAGCGTCGGCCTTAAATGTGTGCTGAAGAAAAAGGTACGCTGCAATATACTGGTGGTGCGGATAGACGAGCGGGTCATGATAGAGTTTCATGGGATCATCACTCCATCCCCTTGATGGTTCAGGAAGCATGACAATATTACCAAGGTTCACACCGGGAATAATAAAGTGGCCCTCTTTAACCATTATTTTAGCGTTTTTAGGATGTCCCCATTGTTTTACAACATTCTGCCTGAATATCTCCGGAAGCGTATTGAACCATTTTGCATATTCCTTCACAGGCACTTTTATGACAGACCCGTTGCGGATCATTTTCTCAAGTTCCCCCGGTGCCCAGCTTCCGACATTACGGCCGGTGAGAAGAATCATTTTCTGAATCTTTTCTTCGCTGATATCCTTTTCGGTATCAACCTGATATCCTTCTTTCATCATCCGTTTCAGAATCACTTCAATACTTCTGAAGACATTCAGGTAACTGGCACCAATATTCTGTTTTCCCGGGCTGTGATTGTAATACATCAGGGCATTTTTTTTTGCCTGATTTGATTTCCTGCGTAGTTTAACCTGGTTTTTTAAGCGGGGGATTACCCGTTTCAGATTTTCAGGAATAACATAATGAATATTGACCTCTTTCCCGCTTAATGGATCAATCTCCTTTTCACTGCCGGATATGGGTGTCGGTTCAATCACACCGGAGATTTCCGGATTCGCCAGCTTCCAGACCACATCAGATGGCGGAATGCCGACCGGATCCTTACGCCACTCACTGATACTTCCTGCGTAGAGATGAATCGCGTTAAAAAAAGGCACATCAAGCCTGCGAATACCGTCATGAATTTTTTTATTCAGACCTGAATAAAATTTCAAAGAGAATGTCAGAACAACATCAACCCGTGATTTCGACGTAGCATTATCAATAAAAAGATCCGTAATTATTCTTTCATCCCTGCCAAATGCCGGGAGTACATTAAACCCTTGTTTTTCAAGCTCATGAATCACACCTGCTATTTTTCCGGACTGGCCATCCATGAGTGAGGATGAGTAAAACATCAGCCCTATTACAGGATTGCTGCTTCGATAGCCCGGCTGGTTTGAATACCAGTCCATATAGTTTTGATACGTTGTAAAAAGCATGTCTGCCTCAGGGTGAACAAAACCGGCTTTCGGCAAAATATCCGGTTCTTCATATACAACAGAAGCATCATGCTCCTGATGAATGACCCGGAGAATCAAATTTTGAATATTTTCAACCGTAATATTGGTGTAATATGAAGCGACTGCCTTATCAAAAATCAGTCCTTTTGTTTTCAAGAGCAGATCCATTCGTGAGCCCCTTAGCGCATAGATTCGTTTACGGCTGTTTTTTTTCATCAGTTCAAGGGAATAATCTGCCAGCTCTTTCATCATCACATCGACAATCAGAACCTCAGACCCATCAATAAATTTCTCCGCTGCTTCATCGGTTTTCATTTCTGCATGGGTGAAATACCTTACCTCTACATCTTCTGGCAGGCTTAATGATTTTAATGATTTATTAATAATATAGGAATCACCTTCAATGACCAGAAAGGAGAAATATTTAGGGGCAGCCATTGAAGGTGAGACCAGCAAAAAAAATATAATTACAAACAACAGTTTTTTCATAATAAATACCAGGTAAAAAAAGGTGTCAGGTCTCGGGTATCAGGTGTCAGCCAATGAATTCGCTGTCGCTCTGCCGGTTTGTATACAAAAGAGAGGGCGACATGAAGAGAGAAAAGCGCTAACTGATACCTCAGTTTATTAATTCAAGTCTTCCAACAGCACCGTTAATAATACTGTTAAGCGCAGTCTTCAAAATAACCGGCATATCATCCTGAGTCACCAGATTATGGATTACCAGTTCAGGGTTACCGGATATTTCTTTTGCAATCCTGTCAGATTGCTCTTTAAAGAAATCGATATTACCGATGACACCTTTTTCATGAGCATCACTGATGGCAAAAGCCGATTCTAAAAAACCGCTGTAATAGGGATTTAAAAGAATTTTTTCAATTTCAGCATTCAGTTCTGATTTTTCGATATTGCAGTCACATCCGGTGATATTTCCAAGGCCTGAAACGTTGATTTTTCTCTCTTTTAACCGATGATAAACAGTCCGTTTTCCGATAATGCCGTTCTGCTTAAAAACAGCATCCTTCACACCGTCATAAACAGCTTTTGCAATCAGCTCACCCATTTTTGAATGGCCTCCGGCGTTATTAATCAGGGTTCCCTCACCTTCCACAACCAGAATATTATCCGTCCCGGTTCCTGTTGCCTGATGTTTTAAAGAGGAATAGCTGCTTCGGATATCCATATCAGCAAGGGCTGCAGATTTTGCTTCGGTTGCAGAAATAATGGCCCGGGTCATTGCACGGTGGCTGAGCTGCATATTACTCATTATAAGTATATTGATGGTTCCGGGTTCATAGTAACCGCCATTGTCTTTTGACATCTTAAGCGCATTGCCCCGAACGCCAGCTGTTACAAGTGCAGCAACAGTCATGTCTTTAAAAGATTTTGTTTTAACAGAGAGATTATCCATATCAGCCCCGGTAAAAAGGCAGCTCGTGTTTTTTTCATCAAGCCCCAGAACCGCATAAGTCCTTTTCCGTAAACCGATAAGGCCTTCTGAATGTCCCAACCCCCATGTCTGTACCGGGAAATAATGATTGCCGACCCGTTCAATATTTTCTCTATACCCTTCCAACGTAGAGACAACGGACATCGGTTTTTTAAGTTCAATCACAAGAGTTTTATTGATAAAATCGTGGATATAAGCGCGTTTAACCTGAGCCGATTTTATATACGAAAGATCTACGGGCACCGGTTCAGAGAGTATTATTTTTTCTTCAACAACCTGCTGCTTCTTATCACCAAAGGCTTCCGGGTAAACCCCTGCAGCGAGCCATCCCGCAAAGTAACCGGTATTGGTCGACGCACGGCAGGTCAGGTCACAGGGAAAAGACAAATACCGTCTGTTTTTAACAGCATCAACTTCTTTCCATCCCGATTTTGTATGAAGGGAGTCAAAGACTTTTCTGTCATCGCCGCAGCCGTAAAGTACTTCTGGATTGAAAGCTTTCCACTCTTCCAGCGTCAAAGTAATAATTTTTCCCTTTTTTCCTGTTTCAGGGGGTGTACAACCGGCCAATTTTATTACTTCATTCTGGAATGAATCATCTCCCGGTGTCATTACCTTGTCTCGTCCCATCAAACGCATCACTCGTTTTTTTGTCTTTATTTTGGCTGTCTTATTTTTGATAATCAAAAGTTCATCTCTGTTTTTTGCTATAATTTTTTCTGCTTCTTTTTCTTTGTTAAAAATCCGGCCAAGCTGCTTAAGCGTGTCAAATGATTGTTCAACAGACTCGACACCCGTATTAATCAAAATACAGGAAGTACTTTGAAAGGCTTTAACAACCTCATCATGGAGGTCAGAAATAAAAATCATGTCCGGATTCATAGCCCTGATTGCATCAACAGAGGGAGAAAAAAAACCACCAACAACCTTTTTATAGGCAACATCAGAAGGGTAAACACTATGATAAGTAATGCCCTGAACCTTATCACCGGCACCGAGTTTAAAAATTGCCTCTGTAACAGACGGAACAATCGATACAATCCGCTCCGGCATTTTTTTTAGAATTATGGTCTTCCCGGTACTATCCTTAAATTCTAAAGGGTAAGAAAAAAGATTGACTGTTGTCATTAAAAAAATGATAAAACCTATCACTTGTATTTTTAGAAACTTACTAATCTTCATTTTAACTTCCTTATTATAATTCAAAACACTTCGGATCAATTTGAGGCTACTCTTTTTTCCGGTGGGCACAACCCACCCTACGCTAACCATCAAGAGTATATTCACTGTGATTTATACGTTAGCGCACAACGTAGGGTGGGCTGTGCCCACCATTACCCATGATTCTCCAAAAACTATTAGTTTTCATTTCTTATAAAAATCGGTTAAGTGAATACTATTTCAACTTTTGACTATAGACTTTATTAACTTCAATCCGGCACATATACCATCGAACCATCATCCAGCTGATAGGCTACCCCTAAGCGCTGTCCCTGACCTTCAGAGGCTTTTTTTGTCACTTTTACAGCCTCAATTTTATTCTTCTTCTTTGTGATAATTTCGATCTCCCCATTCTGGTTCTTCTTCATAATAGTAACCTCTGAATTTTCATCAAAGAGATCTTCAAGGTGGTAGGCTGAGAAAACCGTAATAATCAGACCAACGATAAATACCAGCCCGACATCAAAGAGATTGGCAACACCGCCCATGGGATCGTTGTCACCAAGATCATCAGCAAAATGGCCGTTTGAATATCTTTTTTTGCTAAAATATTTCATTGTATAAAAACACCTCAATATGATGGGCAAAGCGCCAGCGTGCCCATCAACAGGATTTTCCATTATTCACAAGAATCTCTGTCGAGAATTCAATATTCTTTATATCCTCTTCAATCCAGCGACGCTTTACTGTATAAAAAAAATAAGCCGTCATCCCCAGAGCAAGTCCGACAACTGTGGTCGTAAATGCAATAACAAGGTCTGCTGAAAGCTTTGTCATGTCGCCCTGACTGAGGGCAGCCAGTCCTGTTCCCATTGGAATCAGGGTTCCGATAAGACCAAGGCTCGGCCCGATTCGTATAATCATCTTTATCCGGTCAAGGGATCTTAGAATTTTCAACACCGTATCCTGAAGAAGATTTTCCACATCAATGTCCGGTATCTTTTCTACTCCGTCAAGAAGTGCTTCGAGTCGTTTTATATAAGTAAGAACACGATAATCGAGTTTGCCATGTTTGCTGCCTTCGAGCATTGCTTTGGAAAGTTTTTCAGCAGGTATATCTTCTTTCCTGCTTCTTGAAATCCATTCCGTAAAAAATGAACCGGTAAAAACCAGAAGCCATATTGTCAGAATCGTTAAGAGAAATAAAACCGGGTATAAGAGTGAGGATGATATAATATAAATAAATGTTTTCAGTAATGCTCCGATGTCCATGAACTAAATTCCTTTCAAACGGGTTCTTCATAAAACACTCTCAAACCACCCGTTTGCCTGTATTCAGATTTTTAAATTATGTTCCTGTTTTACAATTATCATACAGTCATCCGGAGGCGCTTTCGCCAACCACCAACAGCCATCAAAAGAATCAGTCCCAAAAAAACCACTGATTTCATCCAACCTGCTGATCCCGGTTCAGCCTCATAACCGGCAATCGAATATATTTTTGCAGCATCAGCAAAGACAGGCATAATAAAAACTGAGATCATAAAATACCCGGCAATCATCATCATTGATGCCCCAAGCAATTGTTCAGGATTATTGTCAGGTCCCCCCAGTAAACGCATCAGCCCGCCGGTGATAAATGCCATAATAATAAATCCTGCCCAGGCAGCCACAACCAGTCCATAACCACTGCCTGGCATCATTCCCAGGAAAAAGGCCACCGACAAAAAGATAACGGTCATACATACAGGGCAAGGCAACACCAAAATCAGCCAGTTTTTTGCATTCCTGTTCTTTTTTTCCCCGACAAGCAGTCCTTTCCCCCAAAGGATCATCAACCCTGCAAGTATAAAATGGAGCGTCATTCCGGATGACAAAAGCCCGGTCAAAACATCATAGTAATTAAGAATATCGACACCGGAAAGGAATAAAAAACTGATTGAAAAGACAAGGAGATAAATAAGAATAAAAACCAAAATCATTGCGATTTTATACTTTTTACGTTTCTGAACACTAATATAATAATTTAACCCGATACCACTCTTAACCGCAAAAATACCTATTGAAAAAAACAAACCCAGAAATAATGTTTTCAGCTCCACAACTTGCTCCATACGATTCCGCCCCGTTACAAGGAGTTAAAAATCCTCCTGAAATCACCGAAATAAAATGTCTGAAATATTAATTTTGATGCTTCCAGAAGGGTTTTCGGTGCCTGGTGGGTAGCCAGGCACCGAACCCAAAAAAAGAAATTCCGGCCAGGAGACAACAATCACCGTACCTTCAAAAAGCACCCTTTAAATGTGGCGTACTCAAAGGGTACTCAACCAATTTAAAAACCGGAATTTTCTTTTTCATTCTCACTAATATCTATACCTGAAACCCAGATAAAAAGTTCTTCCGGGCATTGGATAACCCTGTACATACTCGCAGGTTTCATCGGTAATATTTTTTACTTCACTTCTTATTGTTAAATCACCCGAATTATCCGAGGCAAAAAGTTTTTTGCTCAGAGTAAAATTAAGTGTTGTTACACTCTCAAGCTTTATAGTCTCAGAAGTCTTGAATTGGTAGTCAGTAATAAGCTGACTTCCAACATAGGCTGCACTTAAATCTGCATCAAACCCATCAAGATCTGTAAGTGAAATTCCACAGGAGAGATCAAGCTCAGATATATACTCCAGGTCTTTATCTGTTTCTTCATCTTCATATTCATCAAGATATGTAAAAACAATATATGGTTTTAATTCCAGATTAAAGGGTAGAACATTTCTTATATAACCTGTAATTTCACATTCAACACCGGTAAGAGTCGCCTTACCAATATTTTTCCATGTATTCTCAAAGACCGGTGTTTTAGCTTTCTGAATCTTATCCTCGAATTTTGTAGTGAATACGGTAAGCGAAGATGAAAAATTCTTAAATATCGTGTCTATTCCAGCTTCATATGTTTTACTGATTTCAGGATCAAGTTCCGGATTACCAACATAAGTATTAGTGTAGGTTGTTCCATCCCATACATACGAGGTTGCGTAGTCAGCGGCAAGTTCTGTTGCTGCGGGCATCACAAAGGCTTTAGAATAATTTGAACGAATTTTGATATTATCATTGATGTTGTAGGCAATCCCGAATGTAGGAGAAAAATTATTATCATCTTCATCATTACCCGCAGGCTTTTTTACTTCAACTTCATACATGTCATAACGGACACCACCGGACAGAATAAGCCTTTTATCAAGCAGTTTTCCCTTACCGAGCAAAAAGACTGCACTATTCTCAAATTCTGTTTTATTCGGTGCATATTTACTGGAACTGATCTTATAATTCAGCCAGTCAATACCCGTGGTGGCAGAAAACAAGTCTTTAATAACCGACGTCTGAGCCTGGAAGCCGTTTGAGTCAGTTTTCTTTTTTGAAGGTGTGCTTGCAGGATCATGCCATGCATCTTTATCTTCACCCAAAAAATATCTTGCCTTACATGCTATCGAGTCACCAAAAGATCCGTCATAAACCAAATCAGCCGAATAGTTACTCGTATTTTTATAATTATCAGGGTCATTTGTTGTAATATAATTCGGATTCCCGATTTTATCTGCTTCAAAAGCCGTGTAAATTAATCCTATTCGGTTTTTTGGAAGAAATTCAAACCCCAGATTAAGACTGCTGCTTAATTTTTTATCATACCCGGTGTTTAAATATTTATCACCGTGGCCTGTGTTGTAATCATCCATTTTCGAATTGTTTATACTTGCTGAAAAGTCAAATTTACCTGCAACACCTGAAAAACCGGCGCCTTCTTCTGCAAACCCATAGCTTCCTAAGCCGCCATCGATAAAGAAAGAAAATCTATCTTCCCCCTTTTTAGTAATAACATTAACAAGGCCACCCATTGCAGCTGATCCATATTGAACGGCAGCAGACCCTTTTATAATTTCAATTCTTTCGATATTTTCTGTTGAAATTTTTGCCACATTTCCTGTTGCAACCCTTCTGCCATCTAAAAGAACCAGAACATGCCCCTTTAAATCATTTCCATGAGTTTCTGTTCTAAACCCCCTGATAGCTATCGATGTTAAAGCCCCAGGGTATTTTTTTATATAAATACCCCCTTTTTCTGAGAGCAGGTCACCCAGGTCCGATGCAGATGATCTTTCAATATCCTCTGAATTAATGACAGTCATACCAATTGTCAGATCTTTTTTGGATTCTTCAACCCTTCCGGCCGATACAACGACTTCATCCATTAGTGTCTGTTCATTTTCTGCTGTCCACCCTGCATCCACACTAATAATTGTCATTATAGCCAGTATCATCAAAACCCTTTTCATAACTTCCTCCGCCCAATAACTTAATCAACTTAAAAACCACTGCCCGGAAAATAAAAAACCCCGGACAAATGTATAAATACATTCAATCCGGGGTTAACCCTTTTCTTTACCTTGGATTGTATGGAGATCTCCTGTCCACGAGGATCACCAAACTGTTATTCAGGCAGGTCTTCTGACTTCCGGATCATTCTCTTGCTGCGCCTTCCCGTCTGATTTATATCAGACAGTGACTTTGTGCAGCCTTCGTCCCCGGTTACAGCGGCGGGCCCGTTCCCGATTTTCACGGGATTCCCTCTTAAAGATTTAAACATCATTTTTTGATGTCGAATATCTTTAACCTGAATTATATCAGAATTGACAATATCCGAATAAAATGGTTTGTCAAGAAAAAAAATACGCCGGCATTCTCCTTTTTTAACCAGATCATTTTTCACTTTTTAGAATCTAAAAAACAGCAAGCTTTTCACATTGAGCAAAAAAATACGCATTTACCGCAAAATTTTAAAAGAACAACTTACTTTTCTCTGATAGGTTACAATAAAGCTCATGAGTCGGATTAATTTCATCATTTCATTTTTTTAATGACACTTGTTTAAAACAAGTAAATCAAATCTTAAAACCCAATATTAATTAGTTATTGAGGAGGATACATTCATGAAAAAAAAGCAGGGTTTATTTATAATAACGGTAATATCTGCCATACTGTTACTGTCATTAAATGCTTTTGCAACGTTATCTGCCATCACCGGATATGACACCTATGATGCCACAATGGATACAACAACCGGCAAATCATATTCAGGTGGTATTGATCTCGTCTATTCGCAGGTTGCAACAGGTCCGTCGGCAACAAAAACAAGAAGTTTTTTAAAGTGTGAAGATGGAAACTGGGGGACAACCAACTGGAGCGCTCAGGTTAACCTATATTCCTATCTTGGCGATAAACTGGTAAATTTTGCCGATGTAAATCCATATGGTTCGGCTCAGTTCTCAATTTTCTGCCAGGGAGTAAAAGTTGACCCGACATCACTGCCCGGCGGCAACAGAACAATATGGTTCTCGATGACCGGCAGTGGTGCATCTGACGGGGACTGGTATTCAGTCGTTGTCGACAGTAATTTTACAACAGTCGTAACACCTGCAGCACTTGAACTTTCTCAGGCCGGTAACTGGGAAGTAGAATGGAGCACCGATACGACTCTCGGAAGTATTCCTTTTTTTGCCGGTAAAGAGACAGATGCATGGACCGAACCCCATGCAATTTATATCGAATCAGGTGGTTCATTACAAAAGGTTATCGAAGTTGGCGGATATTCCTGCGGCTTTGCATTTGACGATGCAGGCAACCTGTATACAGGAACCTATAAGACCTCAGGGCCATCAGACCAACAATATGTAAGACTTTATTCGGCAAGTGATATCAGGAACGCAATCTCAACCAGCACCGTCCTTCTCGCCGGCGACTCAATAGTCGACATTCCCATTCCATCAGCTGGTGCCACCGGCAACATTTACTTGGGTGTTAATGACCTTGAAAGGGATCCTGACGGTAATATATATGTAACGGCTAACGGTTCCTGGAACTCCCAGTATAATTCTGATCTTGGATTTGTTTTCAGAATCAATGCATGGACCATCCCCGGGACTCCGCCAACAAGTATGACTGAGCTTGCTTCGGGCACACTTGATCCCAACAATCCTGACTGGCAAAAAGGTCTTACTTATGACGGTGAATCCAACCTTGCAGCAGGCGGCCATTACAATGCAACCAGCTCAAGCGTTACAGGCAACAGGCTCTATGTGGATCAGGATTTTGCATGGGGAACCGGAGGACCGGATGTCATTTCCGGCCTTGGTGATGATACAGACAGTGAGGTTGATGCGAACCTGAGTCCGGTTCCTGACGGTGTTGCGGATTGTTTTGACAATGCCTACCTGACTGTAAATTCAGATCAGATCGATGCGGACCTGGATATGTTCGGTAATATGGCCGATGCTGATTTCAATAACGATGGGGGAGTCACTCGTTTTGATTATCATTATCTTATGTACACATGGGGCACATCAAATCCTCTTACCGATATGAATTCAGACGGTACTGTCGATAATGATGATTTAACATTACTTTATGGAAGAGCCACAACCTCTGCGCCATTTTATTGATAGATACATACGTTTCAGGTAATACCTCCAGCTGGTATCATACCTCGTCCCGGGGATGATACCGGCATACCATTGCCTTTCAGGCAGCGGGGTAAAAAATAAATTCTTTTTTCATAGAAATCATATCTAAAGTAATAACGGAGTCAGCGAATGTCATCAGCAGTAAACGAAAAATTCTTTTTCAAAAAAATATTATCAGGGGTCCTTTTCCTAATACTCATTGCAGGAATCTACCTGAATCAACAGCTCAGCACAGAAAACATTAAAACAACATCACCAGTCCCTTTTCAGATAAAACAGGGTAATACTCAACCGCTGCTTGCAAAATATGAAACGACAGTTTCAAAAAAAAGGCACATTAAAAAGACCATTGTTAAAACAGATATTGAACCGCTTCCCCTTGAGGTATTATCCAAAAAGTTTCAGGCTGTTGTGAAGGAAAACGGTTATGCATCAAATATCAGAGTAGAGACGAAAAACCCAAACAAAAGAGGGTATGTAGCATTTATGCCGGGACATGAAAGCTTCAATCAGGGTATCGAAGGGGGGATTGCCGAGATGGCACAGACCTATCTCGATACTTTTAGCAGTGCCCCGTCAGTCACCTTCTCTCTGATTATCAACGGTGGAGTAAAATCGCAAATAACATTTCTGAGAGATGGGGGAAATTATGCCGTCCGGGCCGGAGAAAACTATTGATAATAGATCCATTTTCAATGAATGAGTAATAAAAAGATACTTCTCCCATTAAAAAAAGCAAATAAATACTCATTATGAGCAATTTATTCTAAGTTTTTTTTCTCTCGTTTTGCTAAATCCATAATATTGATTCGTTAAGTAAACCATTTAATCAGAACGGTCAGGTTCTCCCTGGTTTTTAAATTACCTGACGACATTCACTGGAGGTGAATTTTGTACACATTCAGCCGCATAACAATATTTTTTTTTATTGCCTTTACTTTTTTTTTCTCACAATCTGTTAGTGCTCATCCTGTCCCGGATTCGGATCTGTCAATCTGTTATGATGATCTCGGGGATGTAACAGATTGTGCTGTTACGAACCAGGATGGCAGTTTTCAGATCAATCAGATGTCCTTTACAAAGATTGATTCAAGCGGATCAGAACTGGAAGACACTTCGACCGAGTGGGCAACAGTCAGAGACAATGTAACCAGACTCGTCTGGGAAAAAAAGACAGATTCAAATAAAACAACAGCATACCGATGGGATGAAGATTCCACAAGTGATCCATATGTTGCAGCATACATCAATGATCTCAACAGTTCATCATATGGAGGCCGGACTGACTGGAGACTACCCTCTATTGATGAATTATGTGAACTTGGAACAAACTTAACAGATGAAACCGGCATGCCCAAAATTGACATCGATTATTTCCCTGATACACAGACAGAAGGTGGCATGTTAGGAGGTTTTTACTGGTCGTCGTCCCCCAACAACACAACCACCTTTTTATGTTTTTCATTCAAAGATTTTTCAATCTTCCTTGCAGGTAAAGTTAACCAAAACCCTGCTTTTATAGCAAATCCATATATAAGGGCTGTCTGCGGAGCACCCCGACCGGGGGTATCAAAATTTACTAAAAACGGTAACCGGACTGTGACTGATTCTGCCACAGGGCTTATGTGGGAGGTTGAACCTGAAGATAAATATACCGGAGATATTGCCTTTAACAGAACGGAAGCGATAACGTATTGTACCGGCCTGGGCTATGGCGGATATTCAGACTGGCGCCTTCCAACAGCGAAAGAGATTATGTCAATCGCCGAATTTACATCTGCTGACGGTGAAATTGCATATCTTGAAATATTTCCATATACACGTGCAGCTTTAGGTGCCGGTAATTACTGGACATCAAGCTGGATAAGAACATCCGGTTCTGATCCATTTTCAGGAGCTGCATCTACGCCTGTTTCAATGAATTTTTCCAGCGACGCACTTTCATCCATGATGGTAAATTCAGATAACACAAAATCTGTTATTGCAGTACGAGGGGGGCAACAGGAGAGGGCCGAAAACCTGTTTATTACATCACCCCGTCAGGCAGGCGAACTGGAAAACGGTGAAACAGCAACAATTACGTGGATGAACCCGGCCCCTGTTATTCCGGGAAATGTATCCATATCCATTTCAACAGATGGCGGCTTAACCTTTTCTGAGATTATTGCATCGACTGAAAATGATGGCAGCTTTGACTGGGATATCGATTCGTCGATCAATTCAGTCAATTGTGTTTTAAAAATCAACCCACTGGAAGACGGCTATACAAGCCTTGGTACCTCTGTCGGCCTCTTCCGTATCCAGAATCTTTTAAGAATCAATCTCACGCATCCTTTGTTGGGAACAGCTGAAGACGGAACAGCTGTCACTTTTGAGGTAAGTCTGAATACCACACCTGATGGCAAGGTTGTTCTGACAATTATCAGTGACAACCCCGATGAAGGTGCAGTACAAACCCCGGCATTGACATTTACAACAGAAAACTGGAAAACACCTCAGGCTGTGTTCCTCACAGGTGTGGATGATAATATTGCCGATGGCATTGTTACATATCATGCAGTGATATACATAAATGAAGCCGTCACAATGGATACGACAGGCTACAAAGACCTTTCATCTTCGAAGCTCACATTCACAAATGCAGATGACGATACTGCCGGAGTTATAGCGAGTGAGACAAATGGTGATATTTCTGAATCAGGTGAAAGTGCTACATTTACAGTACAGCTCGGATCAGAACCCTCCGGCAAGGTAGTCCTTGCCCTGTTTAATCCATTATCAGAAGAGGCAACGCTTAACAGGACATCCATTGAATTTTCGACAGCAAACTGGGATCAGGCCCAAACAGTAACGGTCACAGGCGTTGCAGATGGTAAACCGGATATCGATAAAACATTCAATATTGGTATTCGCCCTACGCCTGAGAGCACTGACGATGAAACAGGGTACAAAGATCTTGCGTCCGAATTTGTCAGCATAACTAACCGGAATATTGATCCGGGGCTTCTCCTGAAATATTATGAGAATGAAGGTTACAACTATCTGAATATTTCTGAAGAAGGTGGCACAGCAAAGTTCAGTATAAGACTCAATCTCAGCCCAGATGCAAATGTAGTTCTGGACGTCACCTGCAGAGATGAAACAGAAGGAACAGTATCTCCTGAAAAACTGACTTTCACACGTGAAAACTGGGCAATAGAGCAGTTTGTTACGATTATCGGAATGGATGATTACGAGATAGATGGACTTCAGGAATTTGAAACAGACGTCACCGTAAATCAGAATGAAACGGCTGACACAACCGGGTTTCGGGATGCTTCAGGTGTCGTTGTTCTTAAAATCAGAAACGAAGATGACAATGACTGGGAAAATTTAGGTTTTACCGTCAGTGAAGTCAGTGGTGAGATCAACGAAGAGGGAGGAATTGCAACATTTAAAATTAAGCTGAACACCGTCCCTGATGATGATGTTATTATCAATATTACAAGCCTTGATGAAACTGAAGGCACGATCTCACCATCTTCTCTGATTTTTACGCCATCCACATGGAATATCGACCAGACTTTAACAGTTACAGGTGTTGCCGACAATGAAGAGGACGGAGAAAAAGACTTTATCGTTGAGGTTGAGGTCAGTTCCGCAACAACTGATACGACCGGGTACGATGGTGTAAGCAAAACTCAGTTGACACTTACAAATAAAGGGATTCCCACAAATGCTGGCGATAGTGTTGACAGCGGCGGTGACAGCAGCGGAAGTTGTTTTATTGGGTCTGTAAAATAATAATCTTCACTCCCATAATCTCCGGATGCTTTTGGGTGACGACTAAGTTCTTTTGAGGTATAAAATGAAAAAGTTATTTCTGTTTCAGGCAGTTTTTCTTCTGTTGTTTCTTTCTTCACAATTAACAGCATATGTTGTTCCGGACACAGGTCAGACACGATGCTACAATAATGAAGGGGATATCATTGAATGCCCTGCAGATGGTGATTCTTATTATGGTCAGGATGCACATTTTCAGATAAACCCACCCTCATTCACCACAGAAAGTGTCTCTGTAAAAGATAATCTGACCGGTCTGACCTGGGAAGCGAAAACAGATGCCAACAAACTGATTTCATACACATTGGATGATGCAAACGCCTATATCAGCGGTTTAAACGTATCCTCTTTCAGGGGTTATACTAACTGGCGGCTTCCGACAATTTATGAACTTCAATCGATTGTGAATTACAGTAAGGTAAAACCTTCCATCGACACAGGGTATTATCCCGGGACAGCAAATAAATATTACTGGTCATCAACAACGACTGAGATAAGCGGGAATACAGAGTTGTATCTGCTCAGTTTTGATTATGGCAGGATACAGACCAGCAATGGCCCTAATCAGGTCGGTTGTGTCCGGGCGGTAAGAGGAGACTGTATAGATACCCCCAAAAACTATATCGACAATATGGATGGAAGTATTACAGACCTTGCAACCGGCCTTATGTGGGAGTTAAAAACTGAACACAACAAATATAGCAGACTATTTCATGATGCGGCATTGGAATACTGTACCCAACTTGACATTGGGGGGCATAATGACTGGCGTCTGCCAACAGTAAAAGAGCTTGTTACCCTGATCGACTATACAAAGACTGAACTTCCCATGATATATACACCTGTTTTCAAAAACACAACGATCAATACCAGTCTGGACCACACAGTTAATTACTGGACGTCTACCACCTCAAATATACCATACCATGCCAGTCCCGGAATAAACCTTTCAGCATGGTACGTCAACTTTCAACAAGGTGTGATTGGAGATAAGCCAAAATATGACCCTGATAACCCAGCGAGTGGCTCCAGTAATGCAACCCGTGTTCGGGCTGTCAGAGGTGGCCAAAAGGTAATCCCCGGGAGTCTGGTCATCACAAACCCCAAACCCGGCTCAACCTGGTATCAGGATCAGCTTATGTCAATAAAATGGGAAAATCCGGCGTCTGTTCCCGGCAATGTTTCAATTTCAATTTCATCCGACGGAGGCAAAACCTTTACACCAATTATTGACGAGACCGGGAATGACGGACATTTTGAGTGGAAAATAACAGATCAGATTTATGTCAACTGCGTCTTAAAAATCACCCCCCTTGATAAAGACTATGCTTCAAAAGGAACAAGCGCCGGTATCTTTTATATTGAATGCACAAAACAGCTGCATGCCATTTCAGACACTGATGAAACCCGTGAAGAAGGAACAACGGCAATCATAGATGTCCGATTAAATATTTGCCCTGATAATACAGTCGCCTTTCATGTGGTATGCTCAGATGAATCGGAAGCCAGTCTCTCTCCCAAAAACATTATTTTTTCAAAACAGAATTGGCATGATATTCAAAAAATAAAAGTTACAGGTGTTGACGATTCTGACAAGGATGGTGAACAGGAATACTCCGTACAATTTAAAATAAACCCCGATCTTACCCTCGATACAACAGGATTTTCTCAAATAGGGATCACTGAAATTCTCTTTCGCAACAGTGATGATGATTCAACCCGGGGCGTGGTTGAAAATAACAACTCAGAGGGAGATACATCGGGAGGTTGTTTTATAAAGGAAGCAGTTTGCAGATAAGTTGCTGCGCAAAAAGAACTCTAACGGTTCAATCGCAATTTTTTCATAGTAAACCGCACATATATCCAAGCTTTTAATGAAAAAGTCTACTAACATACAAAAAGATAAAATGATGTAAACCCGAAGGATACGGATATGGTTAGATTAATTAATAAGTTGTGGCATGATGAAAGTGGAGCAACCGCGATTGAATATGGTCTTATAGTAGGGGTCATGGCAGCTGTTCTTGTAGGCGCTTTGAACCTTTTTGGAGCACAATTGACTGAATTGTTTACTGCCATTTCAGATAAGCTGGGTGAGTCTGCTCAAAGCGTTGCAACATCAGACGAAACCACCGGTATTCAATAAAATGATGACTACGTTTTATGCCTGTTTTATTATTTTTTTCTCAGCGGTTTATACAGATCTCCGGCAACGAATAATACCAAACAGTATCACCATACCGTCTGCCCTAACAGGTCTGTTATACTGTACAACACGATCAGGAACAACAGGGTTTGGGATGAGTATTGAAGGATTTCTAACCGGTGCGGCCCTCCTTTTTATACCTTTTTTCCTTGGGGAAACAGGTGGCGGGGACGTTAAACTTCTGGCATCGATCGGTGCATGGGTTGGCGCAGAAATCGTCTTCAGTATTTTCATCTATTGCGCTATCATCGGCGGTTTAATATCCCTTGCTTTATTTGTTAAAAACAGGATTGCCAATATAGACAAAAAGAGCCCTTCATACCAGCCGCATGCCACTATACCCTACTCCATTCCCATGGCCGTCGGTTTTTCAGTTTACCTTGTATTTGGCAAGGTGCCCCTGTGAAGAAAAAAATGACAGGTTTAAATAACCATGGCTCTGTTGCGGTTGAGTTTTCTCTGCTACTACCCACGCTGCTGATAATTATTTTTATCAGCATAGAGTATGGCTGGTACTTTACAAACAGACTCATTTTAACTGATGCGGTCTATACAGGTGCAAAGGCTGCAGTTGAAGCAAGGGACTGGAACAATTTCCGGGAAGATCCTTCTGAATTTGCGAAAAATGCCGTGATAAAGGCCTATTGGGTAGCCAAACTGAATCCTGAAAAAGATATAAAAATAAACATTATAGAGAGAGATTATACCGGGCCAAAACGAATTGAGGTCAGCGTGCCCGCATTAAAAATCAGGCAACTGACAGGATATCTCCCCGATTTTATGATGCCGGAAAGACTGACTGTTAAGGCCATGATGGTTTTTCATGAAATATAAACCGGAGTTTATAAAAAATGCGAAGTATTAGAGGTGTTATTGCATTAATCCTGGCTGTTGTTCTTGGCATAATAGCCTCTATGGTTGTTTTAAAAAATCTGAATAAACCGGTAGCCATAAAGAAAACCGCAGTAAAAAAAGCCGTTGTAAAAAAGCAGCAGCCATATACCATGCAGATTCCGAAGGGATTCAGGGCAATCAGTATTCAGGTAGACAATACTTCCGGCTTATCGAAAAAACTAAAAAAAAATGACATCGTTGATGTTATTGTCACGTCCAATGACCCGGATGAAAAATATGCTCGTTTATCAAGGATAATCCTCCAGAAAGTAAAAATTTTAAGTGCCTATCCGGAAACCAGCGATTCAAAAAAAACAGGAACGTTTGTAAAATCCTGGAATGTAGCCCTCATTGTTACACCTGAACAGGGTGTCGCCTTAAGGTCTGCCGCCGCATCAGGGGATATATCTCTCCTTGCAGTCAACCCCGGGGACAACAAAGTAGTTGCTAATTACGATGCAGGGTACTCACATAGTTCAGGAACAAAAATGCTGAAGCCATTATCAGATATGACTAATAAAATTCCCGCAGGAATGAGAGCTATAACCCTTATGATAAAAGAGAGTGACGGTATTTGTGGCGTATTTAAACAGGGGGACAGGGTAGATCTTATCGGCATAAGTAAAATTGGCGGTTTTACAGGAAACACTGATACACCTGGATCAGAAGGCGTTGCGACAGCTTTTCATCATTCATCAAAAACCCTGCTTCAAAATATTGAAGTCCTGAGTTCAGAAATAATATTTGATAATATTCCTGCGGTCGCCGAAGGAGTGAACAGAGTCACGCTCCTTGTCAAACCGAAACAGGCTGAAATTATTGCGGCTGTTTCCGACACATCCAAAAAAACGTTATTCAGACTGGTAAGCCGAAACCCTGATGATCACAAAATAGCAGAGACAAAAGGGGCCTATACTATCAAGCTGCTGGCCCATAAAAAAGAATACCACAGGGTGACGATCTACAGAGAGTCACTCTCATCAAATAAGATTTTTTATAAACAAGAGTAGTGGGGTTTGTAGTGAAGTATTTATGGATTTTAACTCAATCAGTTTTTGTTTTTTTATATTCTTTAACTTGTACGGCGTCATCCTGCACCGATTTTGCAGAGTCCGGCTGCCGGATTAAAATTGAGGCCAACAAATCATTTGTTAAGCTTACTGATAAAAAGGTAACAAGCATTTCAATTGCAAATCCTGATATTGCTGACGTTAAGCTTGTAACCCCACGACAGGTACTCATCCTGGCTAAAAAAATCGGCGCAACAAATCTTATTTTATGGTACGGCGATAGTGATGACAGTCACGCAGACATTTATGAAGTTGCAGTCTATATTTCAAACAATCAGATTAAATATATCCAATCTCAAATTGAGTACTATACGCCGGGGGCAAAAATTGAAGTTAAACAGGGAAATGGCGGTGTCATACTCTCAGGGATAGTCGAAAGCCAACAGGAACTCGACAGAATTTTAACTGTTGTTTCAGCCCATGTGTATAAAATAACGAACCTTATAGTATTAAGAAGTCTTCAACAGGTTCAGCTTGAAGTGACAATTGCCGAGGTCTCACGTACCGGCATGAAAAAAATGGGGCTGGGCTTTCTGATTAATCAGGCCAACGGCATAGGTATTTTTAATAATGGGTCTGCACATGCATCGTCAAGCAGAACCAACACAGGGACAAGAAGCGCGTCAATTTCCTCATCAATTACCGCACCTTTTGCGTCTGCCTTTCAAATTGCACTAAGCAATGAAAAAGCCAATATCGGCGCTATTTTAAGTATTTTAAAGGGCCAGGCCTTGTCACGGCTTTTAGCAACACCGACACTTGTCACTTCCAGCGGGCAGGCTGCCAGATTTATTGTCGGCGGAGAATTTCCGGTACCTGTTGCCGGTGATTCCGGAAGTGTTGCAATCCAATTCAAAGAAGTGGGCGTAAAGCTCGAATTCACGCCCACAATCATCGGAAAAGAAGTAATTTCACTGGTTGTAGAACCTGAAATCAGCTCCCTTGATTATACAGTGGCGGTTAAATCCGGCGGCGTTTATGTTCCCGGCGTTAAAACAAGAAAAGGCCTTGCAACCCTGACATTAAGAGACGGTCAAACCTTTGCAATGGCAGGCCTTTTAAAAGAAGAAAGCAGTAAGAACATTAATAAAATTCCTTTTTTAGGGGATCTGCCCATATTAGGCGGACTCTTTACAAGCAAGGAATTCTCAAAAGATGAAACAGAACTTGTGGTTATGGTTACACCAAGACTTGTAAAACCGCTTAACAGAGAAGATATTCCGGAACTGCCGGGAGAGACACTCCATGATAATATGAATGACATTGATTTTTTTGTCCTTAACCGGCTCAAATATAAAAAATCAAAATCAGAAAAAATTAAAACTGAAAAAAATAACAAACCCGGCAATATAGTATCATTGCCATCTTCACCTGTCTTTATGGGTGATATAGGATTTTCAAGGTAATGATGGCTGATAAAATTCAAGGAATAATCATCGGAAACGGTGAAACTGAGCGTTTCACAGAAGAGATACAACCACTTATGAACGTTGTAGAAACAGACGATCTGAGTTCAGTTAAAAACCTTATCAAAAGCCTCACACCGGCGATTCTTTTCTTTTTTCTAAATAACAATGATCCTGATACTCTTGTAATGATAGAAGACCTCAAAACAGCAAAACCGGAGCTTATAACATTTATCATTTCTGAAACAAAAAATCCGGATCTGATACTTGAAGGATTAAGAGCAGGTGTTACAGACTACCTTGTTTTCCCGAAGGAGAAGGAGACAATTCTGCCCGCGATTCAAACAGCTTTAGACAGATCCGGGAAAAAATCAAAGACAGCCTCACTTATCTCCTTTTTCAGCTCAAAGGGCGGTCAGGGGACAACAGCAGTATCACTAAACTTTGCAGACGTTTTAAATCATAATAAAAATAGCAAAGTCCTACTTTTAGATCTTAATCTTTATTCAGGCAATACTCAGGGGTTCCTAAATATTAAATGCAAATACTCTCCCTTCGATCTTATGAATAATATTGACCGGATGGATTCAAACCTTCTTTTTTCATCCCTGACCCGGCATGACAACGGATTTTTCATTCTCAGCGGTTCAAAAGAAATTGGGGATTCAGAGAACGTAAGTGCGGATAATATTGACAAAATGGTAAGCCTCCTTAAACGCTATTTTGATTATATTATTATCGATCTGCCCCATGATTTTTCTGAAAAAACCTTTGCCTTAATAAAAAAAACAGACAAGCTTATCATACTGACAACACAGGATATTCCTGCGGTAAAAAGTATTCAGGCAACACTCAATTTATTCAGGGAACTCTATTTTGAAGATGAAAAAATCCATATTGTTTTAAATAAATACAAGAGCAGGTATGATATTTCAGCAGAACAATTGTCAGAAATCCTGGATCACACTATTTGTGCCACGATTCTCCATGACCGAAAACTGTTTGATGAATCAATAAATGCAGGAAAAACAGTCGTATCACTCTTCCCAAAAACCAGACTCAGCCATGACCTCAGATATCTTGTCAAAAAAACGACCGGAACCGGCGACAAAAAAATAAAAAAGCAGCTTGAAAAACTATTGTTTAAATTACCCACCGGATCTCAATCAATAAAAAAAGTGGAGACTATCAGGACATGAAACTGAGTGATCGAATAAAAAATGGTGGCGCCTTCACCGGTTTGGATCCGTCTCACAAAAATTCTATAGCCACCGAAACCTACTATGTTTTAAAATCGGGTGTTCACCAAAAACTCGTTGAGAGGCTTGATCTTCACACATTAACCGATCTGCCCCGGGAAGCACTTTCAGCTTCCGTTAAAACTGCCCTTTTTGAAATAACCGAATCAGAAAAAGTGCCGTTAAACGGTCAGGAAAGAACCATCCTTATTTCTGATATTATGAACGAGATAATGGGTTTTGGCCCTATTGATAAACTGGTTAAAGACAATACTATTCAGGATATTCTTGTAAACGGCTTTTCCAGGGTCTATGTGGAAAAAAAAGGCATGCTCCATCTTACACCCATAAAATTCAGAAATAATGAACATCTTATGCAGGTAATTGATAAAATTGTTTCTGCTGTGGGTAGACGGATTGATGAGGCATCGCCGATGGTGGATGCGAGACTCCCCGATGGTTCGCGCGTTAACGTGATTATCCCCCCTCTTTCACTCAGCGGACCGCTTCTATCCATACGAAAATTCGGGTCTGTTCCTGTATCTGAAACCATGATGCTTGAAAGCAGAACGTTCACAAAAGAAATGATTTATTTCCTTAAAGCAGCCATCCACTCAAAGCTGAATATACTGGTTTCAGGAGGCACCGGCGCCGGGAAAACCACTCTTTTAAATGTATTATCGGCCCATATACCAGACAATGAACGAATTATCACCATTGAGGACAGTGCAGAGCTGAAGCTCAATCAACACCATACGATCAGTCTCGAATCACGGCCTGCAAATATTGAAAGCAAAGGAGAAATAACCCTTACAGACCTTGTAAAAAATTCGTTAAGGATGCGACCCGACAGAATTATTGTAGGTGAAACCAGAGGGTCAGAGGTCATGGATATGCTCCAGGCTATGAACACGGGGCACCCGGGTTCTATGAGTACAATCCATGCAAATTCCCCTTCAGATGCAGTTTCAAGAATGGAAATTATGGCAGGTATGAACACCTCTTTTTTCTCTGAATTTTCCATCAGGCGGCTTATTTCAAGCGCCATTCATATTATTATTCAACTCGCACGTCTTCCGGACGGAAAAAGACGGATCACATCGATATCAGAGGTAACAGGGCTTAAAAATGACACTGTTATTACACGGGAACTCTTCTCATTTAAACAAAAAGGATTTGATGAAAACGGCAATATTCTGGGTAATTTTAAAGGTGCAGGAGAGGTCTCACAATACGCAAATCATATCAGGAGTTTCGGTCTGGATTTACCTCCAGATATATTTTCAGCAACACTTGAGGTGTAATTGCAATAAATGAATAAGACGATAATTATAATTATTATTCTTGATCTCATTCTTTTTTTTCTGGCTTTTTATTACCTGAAAAAAGATAAACGTAAAGGCGATGCAAAAAGGCTTGTTAAAAAGCTCAAAACAGAATCAAGCGTAAACAGAAAAAATCACAGTCCTCTTAAAAAAGAACAACTGTCAGGGTATGCTGAAGAAATCATTGCCGGAATATTTGATCTTTCAACACTTCAAACATCTCTTTTATCAGCTGGTTTCTCTATCCTTCCGGCAAGGTTTGTTTTAATCTCTGCCGGCACAAGCGGTATATTTTTAATATTATCCTTTTTATTAACCTTAAATAGTCTCTTTGTAATTATCTGTTGCGCCTTAGGAGCAGGAGGGCCTTTTATCTGGCTTCATATAAAAAAACACCAGCGGGAAACTCTTTTGGTTCAGCAGATGCCTGATGCCCTTGATATGATTGTAAGATCACTAAAAGTCGGCCATAGTGTCGATGGTTCATTAAAAGATGCCGGCAGAAGTTTTCCCGCTCCTTTAGGCACAGAAATCGCTTTGATTTATGAAGAGATTGCCATAGGCCTGCCATTTAAAAATGCTCTGAAAAATCTTGAAAACCGTTTTCCGAAAGTCTCCGATATTCAGATTTTTTGTGCCGCGTTTATTCTTCAACGGGAAACTGGCGGAAATCTTTCAAAAATTTTATCCGGTCTCTCAATAACAATAAGGGAACGGTTCCAGCTTGAACGACAGGTAAAGGCCTATACCAGTGAAGGGCGAACAAGCGCACTTGTCATTGGTATTCTGCCGCCTGCTTTTGCTGTAATAACCTGGTTTCTGAATCCTGACTACATAAAGATGCTCTTAACTCATCCCCTGGGTCAAAAATTTCTATTAGCGGCTCTGTTTTTTGAAGTATCGGGATTTATAATAATGAGAATGATGACAAGGCTGGATGCTTAAAGGAATAATAATTTGTCTTATCCTGACATAATAGCATTAATAACGTTTCTTACGGTCACATCGCTTTTTATGATTGCCTATTCCGTAATGGAGGAAAAATACAGACAGATTAAAATCGAAAAAATCCTGATTGGAAATGAAAAAAGAAAAAACCAGGTTAAAAAAAATATTGAAACGAAGCTCTGGTATAAACTGGTCTATTATGTTGGAATTTGTACCATGCCGGTAAAAGAAAAAGCATTGTCTTCTCTTAGAAAGCAGCTCAGCTATGCAGGCTACCGTTCACAAAAGGCCCCTGTTATTTTTTTTGGGTTCAGGACAGGATTTGCACTTTTGATGGGTTTTATGGCTGCCTGCGTCATAATAGGCAAAGGCACTGTAACCGGTAATTCAGCATTATTTTTTTTTATTCCGGCCGGAGCGGGCTACCAGATGCCGGCATGGGTTTTAAGATACAAGGTCAAAAGCCGCCTGCGGGAACTGTTCAGGGAACTTCCGGATGCCCTTGACCTTCTGATTATCTGCATTGACTCAGGACTCGGCTTTGATATGGCCATTGGGCGTATAAGCCGTGAATTTTCAAAAATAACCCCAGTACTGTCTAAAGAGTTTGAACAGTATTTTATTGAAATTAAAAGCGGCCTGCCACGAAAACAGGTATTAACAAATCTGGCGGAACGAAACGGCTCAGCAGAACTGAAAAGTGTTGTCACAGTGCTGAATCAATCAGCCAGGTTTGGAACAGACATCACCGATGCACTTCGTGTATATATCGCATCAATGAGAAAAGAAAGAAAACAAAATGCGGAAGAAAAAGGCGGGAAAATCGCAGCCAAACTAACCGTTCCTCTTGTCTTATTAATCATGCCGGCCCTAATGATCATTATACTTGGCCCTGCAATCATCAATCTTATAGAGAGATTTAAACATGGATTTTAAAAGCTTAACAAATAAAATCACACAACCTCTTTTTTTCCGGTCTTTAATAAAGTCAGCGGTTTTATTTATGATACTCTTTCTTTCAGGGTGCCTGGGATCAAAACAAACTGAAACTAATCCCCGAATCATAAATAATCCTGACTATATTGCCATTAATAAAGAAAAACCGGATCAGCCCAATTATCTATCTCTTGCACGGACACTTGTCAAAAAAGGTTATTTTGATATTGCCCTTGTTCAGCTTGAAAAAGCGCTTGAAATGTCCGGAAAAAACCCTGAAATATTTTTTCTGATGGGTAGTTGCCACAGGGGAAAAAAAAACTACACGGCTGCTTTAATCTCTTTTAATAAATCTATCCGCATAGATCCCGATTATGCACCTTCATACAACGGTATGGGCATACTCTGTGATCTCACGGGGAATGCAACCGGGGCGATTAAAAATTTTTCACAGGCCATCAAAATTAATCCTGCACGACCGGACTTTCATAATAATATCGGTTTTTCATTGCTATGCACGAGAAACTTTAAAAAAGCACAGCAGTATTTTAAAACTGCCCTGACCCTTGACAGTGGTTTTTTTCTTGCAAAACATAATCTTGCATTGTGCATGGGACTTTCCGGTAATACTACAGACGCCCTTGATCTTTTAAATTCCACTTTCTCACCAGCAGCAGCCATGAACAATATGGGAGCGATCTACAGACTGAAAAACAACAACGAAAAGGCTGACATGTTTTTTACAAATGCACTTTCAATTGATTCAAATTTAAAGGCAGCTAAAAAAAATCTGTCATCCCAAAAAAAGGAATTGTAATATGAGAAAAAAAAATTTTGCCATCATTATGCAGGCGCTACTACTACTCTGTGTTTCCGGGTGTTCAGGTTCCAGACATCTTTCAAATGATTTTGGCGATTCATATTACCAGTCATTTAATTCCCAGGTGGCGAATCCTGCGGCGCCATTAAATCCTGATCCGATAGTCTTCATGCCCGGTACTCTGGCAAATAAAATTTACAAAGAAAAATATGAGAGCCCCTTGTATGATGATAGCGGAAAGACTAAGAAAACCGAAGTAAACGAAGATTAATATAGTTGCAGGAGTCAGCGGCAATGATAATAAAGAAAAGTGAAAAAGGCGCTATGGCAATAATCGTTGCCTTTTTTTTTTCAATTCTTTTTCTGGTTTTAGCCCTTGTCATAGAATCGGGATATTTCTACAGTGAAAAACAGAAAACTCAGAACAGTGTTGATGCAGCAGCAATGGCAGGCGCTCTTTACCTGTGCAATGATGAAACATTAAGTATTTCAAAAAAAACGCTTATTGAGAATCTCTTTCCTGAGGAAAACCATACAGAAGATCAGACTGATACTCTTTCTGAACTTCCAAATAATTATTCACTCGAAATAATCAAAGGCTTCTATGATGAGAATGATTACTATCAGGATTTTTCAGCCTACAAAGATTTCACGGGAGAGAATGATTATGATTTTCCTCAGGGTGAATATGCAAATGCTGTTAAAGTATCACTTACTATCAGAGAAAAACTTCTTTTAGGAAAATTCGGGGAAAAAGATGTCGTTGATCTTCATGTTTCAGCTGTTGCTTTCAGAAGACGAATCGGAATCCTCGCATACGGAAACAACAGCAATTCTGATATTGTAAGCTCTGAAAATTTTCATAACGATCAATTAGAATTTAAAAACATGGGAGGCCTTCATGCAAACGGCGATATAAAATTCAGATACAAGGTTAAAATTACCGGTAACACTGTTGTCACAGCAAGTGGCAGAATTATTAACTGCCCTGCCGGTCTTCATAGCGCTGAGACGATTTATGATGTCCGCCCCATTGACTGGGAGTATTTAGAAGAGAGTGCTATAGTCTTTACTGTTGATCAATGGTCTGGTGTTTATGGATCAGTGCAGCAGGATTATGAAGTTATGACAGAAAACGGCAACAGCTTATACCATCATGGAAACGGCAGCCCTCCCGAATATGTATTCGGAGTTCACCCGGGAAACCACGGAGGCGTAATTTATTATTTTAGTGATAAAGGCGCTGATTCGTCTGCAAAATTATATATTCATTCTATCCATGGCAGTTCTTCATATAATGCCAGCAATTTTACTATTGCCTCAGAGCTCCAGATTGATTTCGATTCACAACAATCAAATGGGAACGATCTAACAATAGGGGGTGAAAATGAAAAAACCGTTTTTATTTACTCAAAAAAAAATATTGGTAATCCAGGCCCCGGTGATACAGGAAGGTTTATGCTTAACGGTTATAAAGGGGTTGTATTTAATACAGAAAAAAATTTTTCTGCAAAGCTGGGTTATGCATTTTCAACTAATAAATCATATGAGAATTCTTTAAATATCATGGCAGAGGAACTAATAAATTTTAAAGGACAATCCAATGGCGAATTTTCAAATGAAACAATCATTATTAACGGCACCTTCGGTCCTCCCTGCAACGCCGCGCTGATAAAAGCAGGGAGACTGATTCTATCTGATAAGGAAACGTTTGAGAATTAATTCCCGGTTCTCGAGTAAATAAGACTCAATGGTTCCCTATTTGTGACTGCAGATACGTTTGAACTCTGACGGTGTATAACCTTCAAGTTTTTTAAAGACTCTGCAGAAATATGATTGATCATTGAACCCAACCTTGTAGCATGTTTCGGAAACATTTAATCTTTCAATAATGAATATTTTTTTTGCCTCATGTATACGTCTTATATTCAGGTATTCCTTAAATGAAAGACCGGTTTTTTCTTTAAAAAGTCTTGAAAAATGAAATTTACTCATACCATTCTTGCTGGCTGTGTCTTCAAGGGTAATTGAATTCATAAAATTATGGTCAATAAAATTTATGGATTTATGAACTTCATATACATATCCATGATTGAAAAGATCAAGATCATCTGTCTCTGTGTTATGATAAACTTTTTCATATGCATTCCAGACTCGTTCAAGTGACATTTTATAAAAATAATCTTTTAAACTCTGAGCTTTCTCTATCATCCTGAAAAATGAGTCCCGTTCCTGAACACAGATAACTCCAGGCACTCTCCCTACTGCACTTACCATTGATCTTCCGTTTGGTTCAAAAGACATAACACCAAAAAAATCCCCCTTTTTTAGTCTGCTAAATCTTAGATCTTCACCATTGAGCCTCCGTATTCGAAGATCAACTTCACCTGAAACAATAAATCCGATGCGTTTTACTACCTGATCCTGTACAATAAGTTTTTCATTTTCGAGAAATCGATAGCGGGTAAAAGCTGAAATAACAACATCAAGTTCTTTTCCCGAAAATCTGTTAAAAGGCTCATGGTGTCTTAATAATACATCACGTTCAATCATTTTTAACTCCCCTTAAAATAAAAAATCCCCATACCGGTATAATACCGATATGGGGATACGTATTCATCCTCAAATAAAAGTAATTTAATCTTTCAGCGTAATACCCTCCGCGAGGTATTCAGACAACCTGTAACAACAGGTTTATTCTGCAACTGGTCACATCCGGGCAGGTCTTCTGACTTCTCCTATCTTATAACAGCCTTCCCGGAATCAACCAGTGGCACATAAAGCTACAAGACTTTTTGAGGAGTTACAGCGGCGGGACCGTTCCCGATTTTCACGGGATTCCCTCTTCGTTTTGGTGTTGATCACCAAAAAACCCGGATGCCTTTCTAAATTTTATTATATCACTCTAAAAATGAGCCATGACATCTTTCAGGTGTCCAGTCCATATAGCGATCATATTATTATACTCTGCAGTCCCTTTAAGAACAGTTTCACACTTTATACCTTCTTTCGTCAGAATCGATTTCCAGGAATCGTCTTCATCACCAGCCATGTCATTTCTTGCATGATCTCCTGCAACAGACATAAACGGCATCAGATACGCTTTTTTGATATTTGCCTTTTTCAGCATGATGGAAATTTCGTCAACTTCAGGAGCACCTTCAACTGTTCCTACAAAAATATTTTTATCTTTCTTCTGTAAATTGAACATAAGAGCGGTATAAAATGCATTCGACGGGTGCGGTGACCCATGGCCCATAAGAACAACTGCCTCTTTCTTTTTACGTTTTTTGGGAATATTGGCAATAATTGCATCTGCTGTTTTTTCAATGTCTTTCTGAGATGACAGTAGCGGGTTTCCGACAATTATTTTCTCAAATCCATCTGGTAGGTGCGCAAATGCATTAACTGTTTTTTCCAGATCTTCAAACTCTTCGCCTCTGATTGTATGAAGCGACTGAACAGCAACATGGGAAAATCCATCGTCTTTCATTTTTGCAAGAGCCATGGCTACAGAATCAAGAATCTGCCCTTGTTTCTTAAGTTTATTTCTGATGATAACCGACGTGTAAGCCCAGCGTATAGGAACGCCTTTAAACTCTTTTTTCACCTGTTTAGCAATGTTTATAAATGCAACCTGAGCTTCCGGAATACTCGAACCAAAAGCAACCAGGAGAATACCTTTTTTTATATCTTTTTTTGCACCGTGACCATGCCCTCCTGCAAAAGCAGTCGCTGTAAAAAGAAAAACACTCAGTAGAACTACCCATTTGATCATACCATTTTTACCCATCATTACATGCTCCTTGAATAAATTAAAAACAGGCCCGGAAAACAAAAATCCCCGGACCGATAATAACTCGATCCGGGGATATCCCTTTTTTATCCGGTAGATCATCTGGATAGTGCTCCGTCCACGAGCAATCTATCTCTTTATTCAGGCAGGTCTTCTGACTCTCCTTCTTTTTCAGCGGCCTTCCCGATTACAAAAATCAGTGACACTCAAGGCTGAAAAAGTTTTTTCCGATTAAAGAAAAAATATGGATTACAGCGGCGGGCCCGTTTCCGATTTTCACGGAATTCCCATCTGTATGCTTTTAACATACAGGCTTACAAGCACCTGAATAAAAATTACTATAAATACCTGGTAAACACTTTGTCAAGCAATAATTCATTTCATGACATCACCTGTCAATTTTAATCTATACAGAATGGCGATTTTACGATATGAATATTGCCTAATTATTTTAATTAAATTACACATTTGTATTATATAATATTTTTAACAGGAGGGTTTTTAAATGACAATCAAAGACGTAGTAATGGTAAGTGCATGCCGAACCGCAATAGCCAAATTTTCTGGCGCATTAAAAGACGTACCTGCAAGAGATCTTGCAATAGCTGTTGGAAAAGAAGCTGCAAAAAGAGCAGGAATTGAACCGGATGTTATTGATGAAATCGTAATGGGTCAGTGTCTACCTGGAATGCAGGGGTCTCTTCCTGCACGTCAGGTTTCTGCACGTATCGGTCTTTCCGATATCAGTAACGCTGTCCTTATTAATCAGAACTGTGGCTCCGGTATGAGGGCACTTGATATTGCTGCAAATAATATCATGCTTGGCAAAACAGAGATTGGTCTTGTTGTTGGTGTTGAAAGTATGACCAATGCACCCTACATGCTGCCAAAAGCAAGAAGCGGTTACAGAATGGGTCCGGGCTCAATAGAAGACAGTATGCTTCATGATGGTCTTGTAGACGAACTGGCAGGTGGTCACATGGGCGTTACAGCAGAAAATGTTGCTGTAAAATATGGCATTACCCGCGAAGAATGTGATGAACTCGCAGCAATGAGCCATAATCGTGCAACTGCAGCTATCAAGAACGGACGTTTTAAAAATGAAATCGTTCCTTTTGAAATCAAGACAAGAAAAGGCAGCGTTATATTTGATACAGATGAACATCCGATTCAGGACTGTACTGCAGAAGGTATTTCAACAATGCGCCCGGCTTTTAAAAAAGATGGAGTTGTTACAGCTGCAAATGCTTCCGGTATTAATGACGGTGCTGCTGCAGTTATTCTTATGTCTGCTGACAAGGCTAAAGAACTTGGTCTAAAGCCGTTAATGAAGCTTGCCAACACAGCATGTGCAGGTGTTGCTGCTGAAATTATGGGACTCGGTCCTGCTGTTGCCATGCCAAAATGTCTTGATGGTGCAGGTATGAAATTTGAAGATGTTGAATACTGGGAAATCAATGAGGCTTTCGCGGCTCAGTTTATCGGCGTCAAAAAAATGCTCAAGGAAGACTATGATATGGATCTTGACCTTGATAAAGTAAACCACAATGGTTCCGGTATTGCTCTTGGCCATCCTGTTGGTTGTTCTGCACTAAGAATCGTTGTAACGCTTTGCTATGAAATGGAAAGAATGGATTACAAAACAGGTGGTGCATCACTTTGCGTTGGAACCGGTCCGGCAATAGCATCTTTATGGACAAGAGATTAATACTCTTAGGACGATATACAGGGGATAGTTTCTAAAACTATCCCCTTTTTTTGTTAATACACCTGTGTTATACTAACAAATCTTTGCTAACTGTCTAATATTTCATAATTAAATAATTCATAGAACAGGTTATCTTATATAACGTCATGGAGGCTGACTATGCCAAGGCTCTGTGTGTTTTTGATCATTTCAATTTTTCTAATGCTATCCGTTGCAACCGTTGCTATAGCTGATATAAAATTCATTGTGCACCCGGATGCTCCTGTCTCCGATCTTTCCAAAGACGATATCAGAAAAATCTTCCTCGGAAAAAAGGTCACATGGGATGATGGCAGCAGCATTCACTTTGTTATTATGACAGGTAACATTCATGAGAAATTCACCAGACCTTATACACGGAAAACAGCGGTTCAGTTTAAGAATTACTGGCGACGAATAATGTTTACCGGTATGGGCTCAGTACCCAGGAAATTTAAGACCCAGGAAGAACTTATGCAGCATGTGTCTATTACCAAAGGTTCAATTGGCTATGTTTCCGATGAATGCGATCTTATTAACGTTAAAACCATTTCGATCCAATAGGAGGTTCAAGTTTTGATAAAAAAAGTAACCTTCATAATAATCGCGATTCTCCTTCAAAGTGTTCTTCTTTTTGGCGAGAACTCAGGAACTATTACAATTCATGGATTTATGTCTCAGGGATACCTGCAGTCAGATCTCAACAACTATTTAGCTGAAACAAAAAAAGGGAGTTTTGAATTTAATGAAGCCGGCATTAATTTTTCAACACAGGTAACTGATAAACTGAGAGTCGGTATGCAATTGTTTGCAAGAGATCTTGGTGATTACGGTAATGATGAGATCTCTATTGACTGGGCCTTTGCAGATTACAGATATAACAACTATTTTGGATTTCTTGCAGGTAAGATAAAAATTGCTCACGGTCTATACAATGAAGTACGTGATATTGATCTGGTAAGAACCTGTATTCTTATGCCGCGAAGCATCTACATTGAACCCATGCGCGAAATATTTGCAGGTATGAAGGGAGCCGGAATCTATGGTGAACTTCCCGGTGGGTTTTCATACAGACTCGCGGGCGGGATTGTTGAAATAGATAAATCCTCTCATGTTGCCCAAACACTCCTTGCTGTCACGGAACGATCAGTGAGAAACAATATCCACACAGCTGTCGTTAGTGGTGCAGCTGCCGTTGACGACGTTCTTTCTGTAAACCCTACAGCGTCAATGGGTGATGTCATCTCGTATTACCAGAGCATTAATAATACAAATGCTGTTAGTGCTGTTCAGGTTTATGCAGCTGTTGGTGGTAATGAGACCAACACTACGTCAGCTGCAACATTTGCAGATACTGCAGTCGCAATAACCCAAGGTGAATCAATCGGTGTTGACGCCAGCGATACATTTAATGCCCGTATTCAATGGGAAACACCCCTACCAGGATTAAAATTTTCACTCACGTACCTGAAACTCGGTCTCGATCTGGATATGAATTTTGGTGCAATAGTAGGTAGTCGAACGCTTGAAGTAAGTACAGTCGATGGTACTGTCGGTTCTGTCGAATACACCCTTGGCAATACAGTTATTGCCGGAGAATATCAGGCAATAACGCTAGATGCAAAGATAAATACGACCTCTTTAAAACAGGAAATGGAATGCTGGTACACAAGTATTTCTCACAGATTTACTGATTGGCTTGAACTTGGAACATACTACTCTGTCACCTACCCGGACAAACATGATAAAAAGGGAGACAGATATAAATCGATCGGGTTGCCCGCCCCCCTCGGCTGGGAAAAGGATATCTGTTTTTCAGCCAGAATTGATATTAATCCATTCTGGACCTTTAAACTGGAAGGCCATACAATTAACGGTGCATATTATTCTACTTATGAAGAGGGTGAAAAAATTCATGAGGATTTTTCTGTATTTGCAGGCAAAGTAACCTTTAATTTTTGATTGCATTATAAAAAGCCCCAACTATAGACTTTAACGGGATCACTAATTTTTAAGGCCTTCAATTATAAAACTGCCATAATAATTTTAACCGCTGCGACACCAAAACCATATGTCGCAGGAATAAAACCCGCAAGTATTAAACCATTAAAAGCAACCGAATCCGAGTCGGCGATCGTCGGCTTTACAGCCTGAAACATAAATCCGGAAGGGTTATATAAAGCCCCTACCGACAAGGCAATCAGTTCCGGATTTGTAAGCCTTACATTCAGCTTTACCAAAACCAAAGAGACTGCAAAAACCAGCCCTCCCATCATTGCATAATCGACATGGGCTTTTTTCAGATATTTAAATCCCGGAAAAATATTTTTCAAAAAATCAGTCTTCAAATAACGCATTATTGCAATCAGCCACCCGGTTATAATTGTTAACATCAGGCAGATTGCTGAAATAATAATAAGACATGACGTTTCCATTATGTATGGTCCTTTTGAATATTAATTATTGAATATATTATCTTTCATTTAGCGATATTTTCACGCTATTATATTTTTATCAATATATTTTTTTGGGTTAAATTAACAGGTAAAATGTTTCATTATATAATTGACATTCCAATAGTCAAATCATATATCATTTCTTTTTTTTAAAGGGTGTAAAGGTTGCATAAACAACTATTCGTCCCAAATACAAAAAGCCCGTTTAGAATAAACTAAACGGGCTTTTAAAAAAGAATCCGGCGGCGACCTACTCTCCCACACAGCTTCCCATGCAGTACCATCGGCGCTGAAGAGCTTAACT
>JQIA01000110.1_pt1 | contig 36443 bp, 28 predicted proteins | sample 811431 | NCBI WGS metagenome assembly JQIA01 (sample SAMN02998118, study PRJNA258478) | marine sediment metagenome | biome: marine; feature: seafloor; material: sediment; isolation source: oil-polluted sediment collected from 3 locations (0.5 km, 0.7 km and 0.9 km)... | place: USA: Gulf of Mexico ...
AGAAGATTTATTAGAAGCTATATCATACTGGAATAATATAAAAAAAGCTTAACAATCGCCTTTCAGGGGAGCGTTATGTGCGTGAAAAAAATATGATAGCAACTCAACTGAATGATTTAATAGCCCTCTTCATCTCTAAGGTATATGAGGCAGAATCTTTGATGAAACAATATATGGGAATTAAATATCCCTTTGAATGGCGTCAGAATGGTATTCCACAAACTGGCGAATTTTTAGATGGTTATTACAAATATTTTTTCCATAAAAGCAAATAAGGACATATTGGTTGAACTGTTTATTGCAATTAATTCTTTAGATGATTTAGATGTTCAAGAGTATCCCAAAGGTAAAGATCCAGATGATGATGAAACTGATGACGTTATTGATGAATTAGGCTTTGAGAATGGATTTGTTCTTCATTATATTACATACCTTTTCTTATTGAGACGTGGTTCAGAGGTACTTCTCAAATATCTAAAATGGAAGCGTATTCCAAAAGCACAAAATTTTAAGAAACAATTATTTGATATTTATAATCAAATCAACAGCTAACAAAAAAAAATAAAGTGTACGCCTTACGGCGCCGCTTATTAAATCGAAAGGTTAACTGAAATGAGATTAGCGAGAATTCTATTCAAAGATAAACCCCATTGGGGTATCGAAAATGATGGTGTTGTGGTTCTTGTCTCCGAGCAAGCCAATCACCTGTCTGAGCTTTTGCAGTACGGCTTAGATAATCTTGAAAAAACGAATGAATCAGTCCATGCGGATGAAGCAATTTTTCTGTCACCTGTTACATCTCCCTGTAATATATTTTGTCAAGGGAAGAATTACTCTGATCACCGAATTGAAACAGGAGCAACCTCTGAAAAACCAAATTTCAATCAAATCTTCACAAAAGCCGATTCCTCACTGACGGGTACGAACACAAAAATTAATAGGCCACCGATGGTTAAATTGCTGGACTATGAAATTGAGTTGGGATTGGTTATCGGTAAAAACATAGGTGCAACCTCAATAATCAATGAAGAAAACTGGTCCGAGTATATTGCTGGACTGGTAATCACGAACGACATTTCTGCACGTGATATTCAATTGCTACAGGGGCAATGGTATAAAGGTAAAAGCTTTCGGGGGTTCTGTCCTGTTGGCCCCTATATAGTTCCATTTACGAAAAGCAATTTCAATAGATTTTTTGAGTTACGCTTACAGCTTTTCGTTAATGATGAATTACGCCAGGATGCAACAACGTCAGAATTGTTATTCAAGCCACATGAGACATTGAGCGAGTTATCGCAAATTGTTGATATAAAACCCGGTGACTTGCTTCTTACAGGAACTCCCGGTGGGGTCGCTCTGCAAGTACCTTCGGCCTTTGTTCAAAAAATTGGGACTCTGCTGTTTAGTGAGCCACAAAGATTATCAATATTCGTAAAAAAGCAACTTGCCAACTCAAAATATTTAAAAGACGGTGATTCAATTACTGCATCAATACGATCAAGCGATGGGTCAATAGATCTGGGGACACAGAAAATAATTATTTCCTCGACTGTGTCGTAATTGGTAGCAACCTTTCTATAGGGATAGGGACGCTCATCACTAAGCGCCCCTCCCACACCACCGTACGTACGGATCGCGTATACGACGGTTCGCACTGTCGGTTGTGAGTAATCCCCCGACGTACCGGTTTTTCAAGATGCTAACGCCATTTACTGTCAGGGGGCACTTAATATGAGAAACATTGAAAAATGGGAATGATATGAAACTTTTGTGACACTTTTATGCAACTTTATAGGGCTCTTCGTGGAATATTCTGAAAATTTACCTTGAAAAAAGATATAAAATTCAATCTCAGAAACTTTGGTGAATTCGGGCATAATTTGCAGGCAATCTCAGAAATTTGTTTCAGTTCGTTATGAGTTGAAAGGACTGAAAATAAAGAAATTGTTTAAAAAAATGTTGTCTGAGCAGTTCCGACTAAATTTTTTTAAGTCGGAACTGAGCCAGGAATTGTATTTTTAGATGTTGAACTTTCAAGATCCCATTAAAATATGTAATTTCTGATTTTGTGTATTCAAGTAGTGGGAAAAACCAAAATAATTTAGTCGGAACTGAAATTCGTATATTTTCTCTTTACTCATACCTGTAGAATGAATTTACCAAACTGTTTTAAACCAGAAATTATGTTTGAAAATTTGAGTTTCATAGACATAATTCCTGGTTTTCTATTTTTGCGAGGGATAGCTCAGAACCCTGAGTTCGTTTTCCATAAATCAGAGAACATAATCGAATCCACAACCATTTTCTTATTTTGGTTCCTTAGTTTCACGTCCATGTAAAGACGATAATTATTTTGAAAAGAAACAACAATAATAGTCATTTTTTCGTTATTCTCTACTATTTCATCAACACGTAAAACCAATAATGAGCTGATATCAACCTCATTTATAAATCGATGATACAAGGCAAAAGTTTTGTTATTGTATAAAAATGATTCACTATAAGAATTTTGGGATAATTTTTTTCCGTTACCTTCTGAAAGTAAAGAAACATATTCTTTTAAAAAATTGATTTCTTTATTATATTTGTAAGTATAATGAGCACTAATAATTTCAACTCGCCAAAGTGCAAAAATACAAATGCTTATTAATATTACGCAAACAACAAAGAAAATACTCTTTCTAAATGGTATCATTCTGATATTATCAAAACACATATTAAAATCCTCATATTTTTCTTTATAATTAGTAACCGTGCCTCAATGGCTCACCCAACAGCCCCCGAACTACATTTGCTTTTTCAATAGCCTTACCTTCCCAAAAAAGCCTTTCTTTTCGTGATAAGCCTTTACCATTACCAGGGCCGCCTTCATTTTCCCAAGACAAACCATGGCCAAAAAGTTCATGTGCAATAACAGTCTCACCTTTATAATAATGGTGTGGGCCAATTAGTTCCCAAAAATGTTTCGGTTTTGAACGAAAATAAAAGCTTGCTTGGTTATCCTTTTTAAATATATTATCAATCATAATAGCCCCTTCTCTGAACAATCCTGGAGTAAGGTGTTTTCCAAACACGTCATCAAATTGAATATTAAATTTTTTATCTGAGTTTATCAATGTACTCAGCCAATCTTGAGGTAATTTAAACTCATCATTTCTTGTAAATTCATCAGAAACAAATCCATTATTAGCTTTTAGCTCTGATCCAACATCTTCACTTAACAAGTCTAATAATTTATTTTGGTCTTCACTATTACCAATAAGCTCGACAGTTAACCCACTTGGATCAATATAAATCAACGGATTATTACGACAATATGCATATCGATTCAACATTTGAGGATCAAATACATGCCCATTTTCAAGATCAGAAAAATTCGGAACAAGTGGATCCGGTGTAATAAACATTCCAATCACTGGATCATAAAGCCGTGCATCATAATTGTACAAACCCGTCCCATGATCGAGCTCTTGATCTGTAAATTTATAAGTTACATTACTGCTCTGAATTCCCGGTTCCCGCTCAAGCCCATAGGGCATATAAGATGCCACAGGCTCAACTGTTGCAGCATCTTCATCATTTAAGACAATCGTACTTCCCAGGTGGTCCTTATGATAATAGGCTACGTTATAACCACTTGAGCCATCATCAGTCACCTGCGCAATTCTAAGGTTTCCAGCAAATATATATCGGATATTTTTATCAGGTTTTCCGGTTTCTTTAACGACCTCATAATGCTCACCGACATAAATGGTTGTTTTATTGCCTTCAATCTTTTTAACACGCCGTCCTTCCCAATCATATTTTAAGGTCGCAATTACGTCACCATCACGTTCAATGGTAACAGGCATATTAGCATCGTTATATGTTAATTCACGCAGTGTTATATCAGTAACGCTACCATCTGTTACAGCCTTATAAAAATCGGGCATGCTTGTTAAACTACCATTGTCATCGTGTATAAAATTATCATAATCGACTCCATTGTAATTGATTCTGCTGACACCATGGGCTTGTTCATCTTCGTAGAAATGTAACATATAAGACGCCGAACCACCGGTAGGAGTTTCTGAAGATGTTTCCGAAACAAGTCTGTGCATTGCATCGTAATTATAATACCGCGTGATGTTTTTTACATGATCTGTAACAGCACTGATATCACCCGCCTTTGTATAGTTATACTCATTATGCTGATATACAACTTCCTGTAGCGGATTTGTCCCGGAAACCGGAGCCACATTATCGTAGTCGACCAGCCTTAAAGAAAGAGGATCATAATTATAGGTGCTCTTTGTACTATTACCGGTCTCAATGACGTGGATTTTTCCGCCAGGGACATATTCTGATATAGTGGCATATAATGCTTTAATAACTTCGTTGTCATGCCTGTATACATTCTTTAACATTACGGAATCGTTATGTGGCTCAATTGCAATTGAAAAGTTATTTGCCCCAGGGTATTTCGTATCAACTACTCTACCATCCAATGTATATGCATACTCTGTTGAAAATAAATCACCATCAATGTCCTGGGTTAGTTTTTTAACTCGCCCCTCTGAGTCATAAGCATCATAGGTAGTCTTTGTCCCATCAGTACCAATTTTATTTGAGACTGAATATAGTCTGCCTTTACAATTCGGGATGTTTATACTCGTATCAGGGCTTTTATCATAAACATAGGTTACAGTCGGTTCACCTGATGTATCATGCACTTTACTTGTTAACCTGTTCAACTTGTCATAATTAAATGTAATTTCATTTTCGTTTGCATCTTTCTGCCACGTCAGATTGTTGTTCAGGTCATAACGGTATTCCCAGATTCCCATATCAGGATCATCCATATATATCTTTCTACCCAAAGAATCATAACGAATCGTAGTGGTATTATTTATGGAATCTCTAACGGTTAAAAGATCTCCAAAAATACTGTAGGTGTATTTTGTCACAAATTGTTGATTATCATCACCATATTCAATGACTTCAACAAGGCGTCCAAGGGCGTCATGCTTGATCTCATTAACAGAGAGATCCGGGTCAGTTATTTTTCTATGCTTGCTACTGTAATGAGTGATTGCTGTAACAATAGTGCCATGTTCACTTGTAGATGACCGAATCTCATCTAAGTCATTCGAAGAAGAATAATGGTAAGTCTTTAACGGATAAGATGATGGCAAAGGCCAGGTGGTCGTGCTGCCGTAGAATAGTTCTGAAGGTGTAAGTCCCGCTTGTACAACAAAAGGCCCTTTTTCGGTTGATAGCCTTTCATTCTCATCATATGAAAATTCCATGACTTCGTATTCGCCGTCCCTGCTATTGTAATTCGGAGAGACAGTCCTTATTTTTTTACCAAAACCATCATAATAAACCCTGCTTACCAGATTATTTGTTTCGATAGTTGTCTCGCCGGGAAGCGGTCTGCCTGCATTTATCATTGTGCTAACAGATGCTAAGGATGTCGTAGTCTTTTCATGGTATGCTGTGTTTTTATAACCGCCCTCCATATTATATACACTGGTTTCTCTACCATAGCCGTCATACTCAAAGATTGTAGCAATTTCATTCTCATCGATTATCTTTTCAGGTTTTCCGGCTAATAAATTATAATCGCTGAATGGGGTACTTGTTATGTGTGATATGCCATTTGTTGAATTTTTAATAATTTCTACCGGATAATGATGGTATACATCATCATAGTTGATCGTAGTAGTGTAATCACCTTCTGTTGACGTTATATACCCTTCAGGTTCTTCAATTGTATGAAGGTTGTTATTTTCATCATATGTGTATGATGTCCTTTGATTATGCGAACCTTCAGTATAAAGGTTTTCCTTCCAAAGTAGATTCCCTGCACTGTCATAGTCATAGGTTGTTTTCCGCTTAAGTATCCAGTTTTCGTCAAACGACTCCTCTTCATACATTTTAATTAAATAGTCAGAATAGTTATTATATTTCAATTTTTTATAACTTGTTTCAATATCAGTACCCGTTGTGGTGATTTGTGTTACGGTACCATCGATATTATTGTATAAATATGATTTTTTTACATTGGTGTTAATTTCAGATACTGATTTACTCTCTAATTTAGCAAACCAGCGATTGTTTGATAAATATTTGGCTTCCCAGTCCATATAAATTACCTTATAACTATTTGAATTTGGGTTTGAACTTGGGTAGAAACTTTTTTTCTTAGGTTTTCCGACTAGAGTATTATTGTTCGTGTGGAATTCGGTCACAATTCGTGAAGAATTAGGGGCAGCCTCAGTTGCAAACTGAAAACCTCTGAACTTTTTTCTCATCTTATCGTAGACCCCCTTGGAATACTTATATGTATATGCCACGGGGGCGTGAACACCATCGGAATGAGTTAAGGTAGAGACTGTCTTCATAACGAAGGGTAAATAGATATTGTTAAATTCAGGTAAGGAAGAATTCTGATATTCTATTATTGTTGAACCTCCATTGCTATTCTTGACGCTCTTAAGAAAGTTATTCGTATCGTTAGATAAGTACGATCGAATTTCTAGGTTATTATAATTATCAATAACAAGGTGATCCGGTTGACCATCACCATTAAAATCCCCCTGTTTATATTGCTGACCGGCTGGTGGCCCAATATCAAAATAGGAGTCTTTTAGTGTATATCTTCCATTACTGTTTGAGTATACTGTCCAGAATTTTTTTCCAGGAAGGTCAGCAATGAATACATCACTGATGCCATCATTGTTACAATCTCCCTCATACAATGACCTTAAAATATTATCAAACTGGTAGTACTTATCCGAACCACGGTAAATGGATTCAAACTCACCATTACCTTTGAAGGACAATGTATTAAAAGATTTATATCCATTGTTTTTTACATAGCAAAGTTCATCTGCGATACCATCCCCATTATAATCACCGGTCCAGTTAGCACCGGTATAAAAAGCGCAGGTGCTTGGTCGTGGGAAAATTTTCATATCATAGTTCCCATCACCTTCAGAAAAATAGGTGATGAAATTATCGTAAGCAAATGTTAGAAAATCTGATTTTCCGTCTCCATTATAATCCCCTACACTAACCCAGCTATAATTAATATTGTTAATGGATGTATCGTGCATTTTAATTGTGAATGTTCCAAACCCATTCTCATTGGAAATAAAAGTAGTAATAACAGCATGGTTATACGATAATATATCTGTCCTCCCGTCTCCATTAAAATCGCCGGTATGCATATATCCAAGGGCCCATTCTACCGTTTTTCCTTCGTATGGAGTTGTTGTGGGAACGGTATATTCGCTTCCTGAATAGTTGCCATTTCCGTCAGAAAAAAATACTTTGAATGCTGTGGGCGAAAATGAAAAGATATCAAATTTACCATCACCATTAAAGTCACCTATTCTGACCCGATCGTAGTTCATACCCGTTTCTTCGTTATTAACTGTTACAACTCTGAATGTTCCATCCCCGTTAGAAAAGAAAGTAGTAAAAATATTTAGACTTTGATTGTAAGTTACCAGGTCTGTTTTGTTATCGCCGTTAAAATCACCGGGCCAAGTATGCATACTGTCTAAAGGTGTATAATCGGATGGTAGAACCTGAATAATTGGTGCCGCTGTAAATGGATTTTCATCGACGGTGTTCCAGGAAAACGTATATAAAATTCTTGAAGGAATCCCATCACCATGTTGAACTATTTTCTGTAGACGGGTTTGATTCGTCACGCTGTTATTTTCGTACATAAACTCATAAACAAGGACCTGGTCAGAACCGATATAAACATAAAGATGTTTTAATAGTCGAGTTAGTTTATTTCGGACACAGTTAGTATAGGTTATCGGCATATCGGGTCTTGGCTCGGGGCTCATTTCATCCGTATATTCAAAAACGATTTTGTTCTGATAGTCTTCAGTATTCTTATTCTTCTCCATGTAATTAATTGAATCAATATTTGTAACCGGTGCATCATAATCGATTCTCATAGAGTATTTTCTGCTTGCATCAAACTGTTTTTTCAACGACCACTTTGAAACATATACATGGCCACCTTGAACTGTCCCTACTGGATTTTTATATTCATAAAATCGACCATCTTTTGTCTTTGCTGACCATGAACCGCCTTCATATGAATATTTTGTAAAATCACCCGTCTCAATTTCAGCGGCATACTGATTACTGTCGGGACTTATTTGAACAATCTCCTTACCATTTGCAATATACCTATTACAGTTCCCAATAGGACAAGGGCCTGTCTTTCTTGTATCAACCTGTATTGACTCCATTGGCCCTATATTTAAGTCCCAACCAAAACCAAGAGTTCCATTTTTATGCGAACTGCTATAAACCAGATTTATTTGTGGTGTAACACCCTCGCGGCCCTGGGGCACCGGTAGGTTGATGCCCATTTTTACAGTTCCAGTGGAGAGATCTACTTCCGGCCTACTGGTTACTCCTTTGTATGTATTCGATCTGTCAGGAGCCGACTCCAGTAATTCTATGTATGTCGGATCTGCAGAATCAAGAGCGATGCACTTTACAGTGGTTGGCCCTACAATCAGCAAGGTTATGATAACAAATAGTGAAAGAGCACTTCTTTTGGTTATATAATTCATTTTCAGTCTCCCGAATTTTTCTTCGAAATTATTTATTTGTATGGCACTTTATAAATTGATTTTAATTTATTCTGATTATACTTTTAATCCTGCCAATAGCATCATATTGATAATAATTACCAGGTGCAGGAATCTCTGATTGAAGTTGAGGGTCAGTGTTTAATAAAAACTCAACAATATTCGAGAACGTGTCGTTGTCGCAATCTTCTTTGGCATCATTTGGGTCCAGCGGATTGATGGTACAAAGTTCAGTACTGTTTTCAATTTCCCATCCATCAGGCATGCGATCCTTATCTGTGTCCTGGAGTGTCGGATCAGTCCCATAAACATTGACTTCAGCCCCGTCACTAAGATTATCATCATCTGTATCAGAATCACATGGATCTGTTTCACCCTGATCGACAATGCCAACGTTTGCTATATCTTCATCACCGTCTTTTAACCCATCATTATCAGAGTCATCATCATTCCATTTTGTACACATTTTAATCTCAAGCGCATCCAGTAGTCCATCTGAATCAGAATCAATGTTTAAATCACACTCATATGCCCCAATATCAACCTGTTCCCATTGTGGGCGAGCAAGCCCATCTGCATCTATTAAAGGCGCACCATCGAGTGTTCCGGTATTAACACAAGGTGAATCTGGCCAAATATGAAAATCAATGTCCGAATAGAATTTTAGGTCCGCAGTCTTCTTGACAATCGAATAAGTCACCTCATGACTGCTTGTATACCCAAATTTAACAATCTGGTCAGATCCTGAATTATTACATATTATAGAATTTTTAACGGTTAGATTTGTTGATTGTGTTAAATATATCCCGCCATTGTTGCCACAGGAATTATTAACCAGAGTACAATTTATAACATTAAGTGAAGAGTAACCTGTTCCAAATATTGCACCACCAAAATCACCAAAGTAGTCATTTTTGGTTTCTGCTCCTTGATTACTATTTCCAACAATGATGGTGTTGATTATTTCTGAATTCGATTTATCAGTGTAAATACCACAACCATCACCCGAGATATTATTTTTAATTATACATCTGCTTAGTAATGGCGAAGAATTATTAATGAAAAGTCCACCTCCATTATCGTATGCATTACAGACTTGGATAACACACTGTGATAATTCTGCCGCCGAATTTTCTATTGAAATCCCTCCGCCATTATCAGTAGCATAGCAATTTTTGATTAAACACCTGTTAATCTTAGCGGTTGATCCTGTAATGGATATTCCACCTCCATTACTATCTTCAATATTGGGATAATTGGCTTTTTTAGCCTGGCTGTTGTCAATAATACAATTGGTTATTATCGGTGATGAATTACTGCATTTTATTCCTGCTCCTTCACCTTCAACAGAGCCATTGACAATACTAAAGCCTGAAAGAAGTGATGCCGCTGTTTCACCATTATTAAATATAAACCCACGGCCACTTTGCTGACAATCAATTATTGTAACCTCTGGTCCATTAATAGATTTTAAAGTAATGTCCTTTCCACCAAAGTTTATATTTTTATTCTTTGAGCCTATGTAAGTTCCATCCCCGATAGTTACTATTCCAGTGGGGTCTACTTTGTCGACAGCACCCTGAATGTCCCAGTCGTCAATATATACTGTCAAATTAGGGCCACAATTAGGGCATGTGCCTGCAACCATTTCCTGGTAATTGGAAAAACCATCATTGTCAGGGTCATCATTACCTTCCTGATTCATTGAGCTAAAAGTCATGAGTTCCCATTTGTCTATCAGAGTGTCAGCATCAACATCACTTGTAAAAACACATTCATCAGCCCCGATATCAATTGTGATACCCTGTGGTCGAGTATCACCCTCAATATCATTTTCAGGCGCCCCGTCAATTACCCCTGAATCAACACAAGGTGAATCTTCTGTGAGCTTCAGAGTTACAACATCTGTAAATTCCGGGTTAGAGCTTAAATTACCTGGTCCTGAGTATCCGCCTCTGATATTGCAATGTGAAAATTTCGGGTGTGAATCATACTTTTCTTTATCGTTAAAGTTGTAAAGTGATATCTGACCAGAATCTGCACCCCATAATATCGAATTCTTAAATACTGGGTCACAGGACTTGTAACACCTCAAGCTGTGTCCGTAGTCCCTATTTGAGTCGTTATTGTTAATAGTACAATTTGTAAAAACAGGTGATGCACCATCAGCACAATATATCCCACCACCTTCTTCTGCTGTATTGTTCCGAACCACCAAATTTACAAATACTGGAGAAGCAGTATAACACGAAATTCCACCGCCTTTTTCCCCGATGTTGTCAGCAATAATTAAATTCTTAATAAAAGGTGAGGAATTGTCAAAATACAAAGCGCCTGTTGAGCCATTCTTAATTGTAAATCCGTCTACTATAGAATCTGTGGTCTCATTTTTATTGAATTCAAAGCCGCGTCCATCGCCCTCACAATCTATAATAGTTTGACCCGGTCCACTAATTGACTTTAAGGTCATTTTTTTCCCGTTAAAATCAATGTTTTTATTTCCTCTACCATTGTAGGTCCCAGCCTGAACATTGACAATGCCCCCCTCGTCAACTCTATATACAGCCTCTTGGATATTCCACGCATCAACAGCAACAGTTAAATTCAATCCACAGCTCGGGCACGATCCTATGTTCATTTCATCAATATTAGAAATCCCATCATTATCCGGATCATCCTCTGGTTCAAGGTTCAGTGTTCCAAAGTTTTTCCCTTCCCAATAATCTGGAAGCTGGTCATTATCATTATCCAGAAGAATATCAAATTCATCTGCACCAATATCAACACTATCCCCCTGATGCCTGTTGTCACCGTCAATATCTTTTTCAAGAGCGATTTCTATTGTTCCTGCATCTATACATGGAGAATCTCCAGAAATTCGCAGATTGCCTCCCTGCATAAATAAAGGATCAGAATTAATGTTTCCGGTACCCGGTATGTCCCCCCCCTTAATATTACAAAAATTAACCACAGGGGAAGATTCACTTCTTGCTATCTGATTTATTGAGTCGCCCCATATTATGCAATTTGTTATAGTAGGTGCAGCATTATTACTGCATTGTATTCCATGACCAGTTTCACCTGCAACATTGCCGTTTAAAGTACAATTAATTATTTCAGGACTTGAGTTATTAAGATATATTCCGCCACCACGTATAGTTGCATTGTTGTTTTTGATAATACAATTAATTATTTTAGGATTTGAATCGTTAAAGCATGATATACCAGCCCCTGCAGCATCACTGTTCTCTTCAAGAATACAATTTTTTATTACAGGTGAAGCATTATTTGAATATATTCCACCGTCATAACCATTTTTTATAGTAAACCCATCAATAATGGTCTCTTGTGATTCATTACTATGAAAGTAAAACCCTCTGCCATTATTTTCACAATTTATAATGGTAGCCGCAGGCCCATTTAAAGATTTAAGTGTAAGATTTTTTCCATTTAGATCAATATCTTTATTGCCAGTGCCTTTATATACACCTGCCTCAACTATTATGGTTCCGCCCTCATTTATTCTATCTATTGCTTCCTGAATAACCCAATCATCAACTTTTACTGTAAGATTATACCCTATAGTCGGTAACGTTCCGGCCTGCATTTCTTCAAGATTTGAAATGCCGTCATTGTCAGGATCATCATCACCTTCTTGTGTTAACATACCAAAATGTGTCAACTCCCAACCATCCTGAAGTCCATCGCCATCGGCATCAACCGCTGGCAAATATTCATCTGCCCCAATATCAAAACCAGAACCCTGAGGTCTATAATCACCAGTAATATCGTTTTGAGGACTGCCCTCGGGTATACCTGCATCTACGCAAGGTGAATTTTCTGATAGTACCCAACTTGTATCATTTATAAATAATGGATCTGAATTAATATTACCCGTTGCATCGTATCCACCAGTCCCACCTTTAATGTTACAGAATTCAAATAATGGATCAGGCTTGCTGAACCATGTAGAATCTTTAGTAAATTGATTTGATGAGCTACCCCAAAAAATACAATTTTTAAATTTTGGTTTACATTTTTTATAAAAGTGTATTGAATTTTGATTTGAACTGGTTGAATTATTAATTATTGTGCAGTTAATTAATTGTGCGCTCGTATATTGACCGCAGTAAACAGCGCCGCCATTATTTCCAGCAATATTATTTCTGATAACACAATTTTCTAATATCGGCTTAGATTCTATATATGCCGGTTCAGTTTTAAAATATATTCCGCCACCATCACCAGAGATAGCTCTACTGTCACTAATTATACAATTTTTTATTATCGGAGAAGCCTCATCAAAATAAATGCCTCCTCCATCTCCATTAACAGACCCGTTAATTATTGAAACTCCATCAAGAACAGTGCTTGAGTTTTCACGACTGTTGAAAATAAAACCCCGTCCAAGGTTCTCACAGTCTATAATTGTTTTTTCAGGCCCTTTTATGGATTTCAGAGTAATGAACTTCCCATGAAAACTTATGTTATAGTTACCCGGCCCTTTATATACCCCTTCTTCAATGTAAAGAATATTACCACTTTGTACTTCCGGTGAATCGATCTTTGCCTGGATAGTATCCGTAGTACGAATATAAATTGTATGACTGTTCGGGTCTAACCCATATTCAATTTCTTTTCCATCATCAATACCATCCCCATCTGCATCACTACTGTTAGGTATTGTACCATTTTCAACCTCCCATCCATCAGAAAGAGTATCACCATCAGTATCAGGGTTATTTGGCAGCAAGCCAAGTTGGAATTCCTGTAAATTTGTTAACCCATCATTATCTTTATCCTGAATAGCGTCATTTACTAATGGAGATAAATCATGTTCGAGTTCCCATCCATCCGGCATGCCATCATTATCTGTATCTGCATAGCGGGGATCTGTCTCTGTTGAATCTTTTATACCATCTTTATTAGAGTCTTCTGCACCATCAGCCAGATTGTCACTATCAGTATCCATTAGTAACGGGTCAGTTTCATCAACATCTTTTACGCCATTTTTGTTCGTATCTTCAATGCCATCAGAGAGACCATCCTCATCTGTATCAATTTTTAATGGGTTTGTTTCATCAATATCTTTCGACCCATTATGGTTTGAATCTTCAATGCCATCATTTATTCCATCACCGTCTGTATCAGACAAAGTAGGGTTTGTTTCGTTTTCGTCTTTCATACCATTCAAGTTCGCATCTTCAACTCGGTCAAGAATATTGTCGTTATCTGTATCGATCGACAATGGGTCCATTTCTGATTCATCTTTTACCCCGTTTTGATTTGAATCCTCGAGGCCATCAGATATCCCATCACCATCAGTATCAGATGAAATTGGGGATGTTTCTTGAACCTCTTTTACTCCATTATGATTTGAGTCTTCAATACCATCAGATATCCCATCACCATCAGTATCAGATGAAATTGGGGATGTTTCCTGAACCTCTTTTACTCCATTATGATTTGAGTCTTCAATGCCATCATATATTCCATCACTATCTGTGTCTTGAGAAAGGGGATCTGTCTCTGTCTCTTCTTTGGTGCCGTTTTGGTTCGAATCTTCTATACCATCGAGAATACCATCGCCATCAGAATCAGGATTATTAGGATCAGTTTCATATAAATCAACAATTCCATTTTGATTTGGATCTTCAATTAAATCGGAAATATGATCTCTGTCCGTATCGATGAAATATTCATCTGCTCCGATATCAACACCGTTCCTCTGAGGCCGAAAATCTCCCTGAATATCAACTTCTGGGTAATCAATCATTGTACTTCCATTATCAATACAAGGCGAACCTTCTGTTAACTTAAATCCATCATTGCTATCAAATAATGGATCTGAATTAATATTAGCCGTTCCATCGTAGCCACCTCGAATATTACAATTCGAAAATTTTGGTTCTGACTTATAGATCATAGAACTATATAGTGATATTTGATCCGATGAGGAGCCCCAGATAATTGTATTCTGAAATTTCGGTTTACATTTTTTATAGAGCCGCACTGTTTGCCCATCACGGTTAGCTGAATTACCATTAAAAGTGCAGTTTATTATTAATGGATCCGAGGATTCAGCAGCAAATAAACCACCACCATCCGAATTTGCACTATTATTATAAATAAAACAGTTTACAATACTTGGATTAGCGTTGTTAAGGGCCCCTATTGCACCACCATTAGAACTTGTGTGGCAGTTCTTTATTATACAGTTTTCAATTATCGGGCTTGATCCGGAACAGTATATTCCAGCGCCGTCTCCTGTGGTATCACTGTTTTCTATTGTAAAACCTTTCAAAATAGAAGAGCTTGTCTCGCCATCTGAAAATAAAAATGCTCTTCCATCCCCAAGGCAGTCAATAATTGTATTTTGGGGGCCATTAATTGACTTTACAGTTATTCCCTTTCCGTTAAAACGAATATTATAATTACCTGCCCCCGTAAAAGTTCCTTCACCTACAACTACCGTATCACCGTCAGAAGCCTGGTCGATAGCATCTTGAATTGAGCCATTCTGGCCTACAAATATTTCAGGTTGTTTTGGGTCTAATCCAAAGTCAACTTCAATTTTATCATTAATTCCATCACCGTCTGTATCAGACTCACATGGATTGATGCCAAGTCTAAATTCTTTGATATTAGATAATCCATCATTATCTTTATCTTCAGAATCAACATTGTCCTCAACAAGGGGGTCAAAGCAGGAATTTGCTTCATATCCATCCATTAATCCATCACCATCTGTGTCTGGATTATTGGGGTCTGTTTCACTAAAATCAACAATATTATTACTATTTATATCTTCAAGTTTATCCGGTATTCCATCATTATCAACATCAGAATAAGCGAATTCGTCTGCCCCAATATCGATTCCATCGCCCTGTGGCCTTGAGTCTTTATCAAAGTCAATGAGTGGTGCTCCATTTAGCGTTCCTGCATCAATGCAGGGTGAATTTTCAGTTAAATGTAAATCTGTACTGTTTACAAATAATGGGTTTGAGTTAATATTGCCTGTACCGCTGTACCCACCACGTATATTACAATAGTTAAAGGTAGGTGAAGATGTAGAACTTGATATTTGAGCAGAAGAGGTGCCCCATATAATACAGTTGGTGAACTGAGGCTCACTTGGACTAACAATCCTAACATTGTCCCCACCAGAATTAGCTGTATTATTATAAAGAGTACAATTTGTAATTTGCGGTGCCGAATTAGAAGAACAGTATATTCCACCTCCATAAGAATTGGTGTTATTGTTGTTAATTATACAATTTGTTACTATCGGGTTGGAATTATTATTAAAATATAATCCAGCCCCATTGCTGTTGATCGTAGAATTTTTTTCAATGATACAATTGGCAATAAGAGGGGACGAATTATCACAGACTATCCCACCACCATAATTTGCATTACAATCTCTTATTATACAATTTTTAATAAGAGGTGATGCCCCCTTACACAAAATCCCACCACCATCGTTAGAATGAGATCCATTTATTATAGTAACCCCATCTAAAACCGAATCATTTCCCACATCGGTTGTAAACTTAAAACCCCTGCTATTTTTTTGGCAATCTATTATACTATTAGTTGCACCATTTGCAGACTTAACGGTTATTGCTTTTCCTTTAAAGGCAATGTTGTAATTCCCGCTTCCGGTATAGGTACCATTAGCCAGAATAATAATATCCCCATTCGAAGCTGAATCAATTGCAGCCTGGATCGAATCACCAGGTTGAATATTGATTGTTGCAGAAAAAGCAGCTGTTGAAAAAATAAGGAATAGCCAGAAAAAGAAAAATACTTTACTTCTGTGGGGTTTAAATGGTTTCATAAAACGCTCCTGTATAAAAAAAATCCTACTTATACTTAGCACCACTAAAAATAGGGAAATACGCCCTAATTGATATAACAGCTATGGTGCTAAATAGTTCAATTTCAATATTTTGATTCAGATTTTTAATGGTATTATTGAAAACGATAATAATTCAATTCGCAACCACCATCAAAAAAACAGAATAATTTAGTAAGTGAATGTAAATCAGAAATAAAAAAGGTGTGTAAAGGGACATTCTTATCCATTAAACATCAGACCGTTAATTACGTCTTTGTTTACTCCATCTTATGGATTTTAAAACATTTATCCTGTGATTTTTTCTTGAATAAATATTCCTCTGTATTGACCTGATGTCCCGTCAAGTCATCCAGAACGCTTTACTTCAGTAAGTTTTAATTTCCCCAAATCTAATCCTTACCAGATCGACTTTTATATTCGTTTTTTTTTATTGTCAACAATTTTTCTCCATTGAAATTGCTTGGGTTTTCAATTGACAATATAATTTGTGCAAACAAAACTTTACATAAGTAAACACAATACATATTTTTAATTATTGCTCGTATCTTTAACGAGTAATAATCAATAAAAATTCCATGTTTTTGCATAGATATGGATTAGCGTAAGATCATATCCTCATCTTGTATGTTTCTTATTAAGGTTCTTCTTGTTTTTTATATTTCCATACAACCGTTAAGTTTAGTAGGGCAAGAAGTTGCCATAATCGTCCTTGTTGCAATATCCTGTAGATTCAACCTTGAAAAATGGTAGGGCATTATTGCATAGCATATTTATAAATATGGTAAGTTCCACTAAGCAGAAAACCGTAGAGGTAATATATAAGCTGCTGTAAATTTTAATCGCAAAATAAATAAGAAATATTCCGGATCAGGCTAAGATATCGGGTGGTTCAATATCTATTTTTTCTATAAGTTTCGACAATGTATATTTAACGTAATCGCGAACATCTTTTAATGCTTTCGGCGAGCGCTTCTCAATTTCAATTAGCATCAGATTAATTTCTATTGCGGTTTCCTGATCTTTAAAACGTGAAAATAATTCTATGAATTCTTTCTCTATTCTCTCTTCCTTCTCTTTTACTATCTGACTGTAATCTATGACACAGTTTTCACATATGCATGAGTTTGGCTCATGGTTACCTTGAAATAATTTTCCACGATCTATACGTTTGCCACAGTGGCCACATATTGTGTGAATAATGGTGTATACTTTTTCCATAAAAAAGAAATTACTTATTTTTTACTGCAACTGTCAAGGACTTAGAGTACCTGCCTGGCAATAAGGATTGCCTTGTGTCTACTTGTGGACTTTACAGACCAGCACACTATGGAATATGCCGGGTAGTGAAAATTGTGGTGCTTCCATTTGTTCTGGTGGATTTAAAATAGGAGGGCCGTGTGCCGGTACCGGGGTATAAAAACTGACCGTACCAGGTATGCTGCTTACCTGTTTTGATTGTGTTTTTAATAAATGCTTCTGCACAGGACACATCTTTTTTGTTTGAAAATAATGATAATATGGATTTGTTTAAAAGTGCCTCATGGATTTTGAATGATGAAACTGTGATATCAGAAATATTGCAATTCTCGTCAATCTTGAAAATATTGACTTTAGGCAATTGTGTCTGCCCCCTGTAGTCTTCCGGATAAGAATACATTGATAGACCTGCATTTTTCTTTTCAAAGCGAACAACCCTCCTTAGAATTTGTTTATTTCCTGGAAAGCGGAAAAAAACTGTGACCTCAGATGGTTCTTTGGTTTTTAGGGTATTGTACATATGCGTTTTACAGCTGGCTGCAAAACCTGAATTAAATATCAGATCATCAATGTGTTTTGATTTCAGTTTGTAAAGATTGAATTCGAGAGAGTGTTGCAGTAGGACAACGTCTGTAATTCTAAATTTTTTATTAACTCTGTAAATATTACATCTGCTTTTTGAGTCGTCTAATGGTTTTTTAAGATCAACTACAGTATTTCTATTTATTTCTCTATAATACCTAAATATCTGTTGTGGCTCTACGCTTTCTCCTTTTTTTGTTCCTCTTCCGTCCGGCCATTTTGCTTTGTTGAAAATAAAGTTCTTAATCCGTTTGCCAAACCTTTAATGTAACCGCGAAGCTCTTGAAATGTAACAGGGCTCATATTTTCGATATCAATAATATCATTATTCATATCTCGGCCTGCTTCCATATCACCATAGCGTTTAATAATTTTTGAGTCTTCGGCAAGAACTGCGTCGTTAAGATTGATTGGCTCAGAAGAGCTATTACCTTCATTCAGAAGCATATCACCCTGGCCTGTTAATAACCAATCTGAATATACTCCAAATGTGGTTATTAGAATTAGCGCTTTGGCAGGGATGTCTCTTTCACCTCTTTCGTAGTATTGATAGGTGCTTACGCCAATATCAATCCTTTGAGCCATCTCTTTCTGGCTTATGCTCCATTCGTTTCTCAACGACTTAAGGCGCGCGCCTAACTCCATACGTATTTTTTCTGTTGACATATAACTCCGTACGTGGTTACTTAGAACTTGTTTATTTAACTTAAAATTTTACCAACCACAACACCCAAGAAGGAGCGCTTATGTCACCATCAAAAGTAATGACACCCGAACAAATCAACGCAGCTTTAAAAACAGCAGGGATAACCCCAGCCGGTATTGCCAGAGATATTAATAAATCTAATACGGCAGTGTGCCTGGTAATTAATGGATCTTCTGTTTCTCACCCAATCAGATTGCATATAGCAAAATGCATTGGCCGTCCGGTTGAAGAGGTTTTTAGTGTTAAAGAAAACCCGACCAAAAAAGGACGCCCGCTAACGAAAGGGTTTTATGCTGCATGATTTCGTGACTGGTCACAAATACTTGCAACTAATTTATATAGGACAACAACGATAATGTCAATCAGCCCCCATTTTAAGCACTTTTTACCTCTTCAGACGCAATTGTTAAAGTATTCCCGCAATATGAGCAGAAGTTCTTTTCAAGGTTGCTCAGCGGCCTGTGACATTCAGGGCAATAAGAAATCAGCTTTGTCCTGCACTCAGGGCAGAATATTTCAGGGTCATCATCAATGGGCGCTTTCTTTGAAAACGGGCAACCGGCTTTTGGACAGATTGAAAATGAATGTTTCATTTAACTTACCTCGTTTTGTTGTTTGTCATGAACCCAGTATATCTACTGCTCAAAATGGCATCAAGGTCCAAAACAAAAAAAGATTAGACTATGGGCATGGTCTAAAAATAATAAAAAAAAGACTATGGAGGATCTAATGGGAAAAAAAGCAAATAATAATCCAAATCAGATGCTTCTGGATTTAAAATTTAAAAAGCGGTTTACGAGTTTTGTAGTTGCAAACAATGAACTTCAGGAGGCCATAGAATTTCCGCATAATGAATATCTTGAAGGGAATGATCTTGCCGCCTGTTATTCAGTTGTAACAGCAATAAAAAAAATGATTCGTGAAGCAGGTCTGTCAACGGAAGAGATGGTTGATGAAATCAATAAATACTTCTGCCGATCGGAAAAAGCTCAAAGTGAAGAACCGCCAGCGTGTCTTGGGCCATTAACCCATTCCTATTTTTCAAAGTACCTCTCAAAACCGGCAGAATCAAGAATACCTGCCTATTACGTTTTTGCCATTCAGGCGATCTGCAATTCCCTGGACATATCAAAGTTGTTTACCGAAGCGATGGGCGGTGAAGTCATTAATGCAGATGAATCAAGACAGCTCAAGATTGCTAAGCTTCAGGAAGCTCAGAGACGCGCAAGAGAGTTAGAAAAAGAACTTCAGGCAATGGCCTCATACAAATAACCGTTCATTAAAAAAGGAAAGCTCATGTCACTTTTAGCAGAAATTAGCCCAAATGAATTAACACCAGTTGAAGAAGACAGACTCAAGGAATTGGAAACAGTTATTGACCGAAATCTTAAAAGCTTTATCGAAGTTGGTCAGGCTTTGATTGAAATTCGAGAGAATAAACTATACCGAACAACGCATGAGACATTTGAGGCCTTTTGCAGGGATAAGTGGGATATCGGAAAAGCATTTGCTTATCGTCAAATTGCTGGTGCAACAGTTGTTCAAAATGTCGCCCATGGGCGACAAAATGAATCAAAGTTATTGCTCCCAGCAAATGAACGTCAAGTCCGCCCACTTGCAGAATTTGATGCCGACACCCAACGATACCTCTGGCAAAAAGCCGTAGACCGCTCCATCGAAAACGAAACCGGCAAGGTCACCGGAGCAATTGTATCAAGCATTGTAGCAGAGTATTTACGAACCCAGACCACAGAAAAAATCAAAGACACAAAAGAGAGAGCATCAAGAGAAGGCTTGATTGACGATTCTTTCAATCAGAATTTTCAGATATTCGCAGATACGATTGCAAATACAATAAACACCGGTTTTAAAACCACATCAAGAGTCGCTGTATTACAGCATATTGATGCACTAAGAGAACTTGTTGCTAACTCAAAATAATCAGGAATGATCATGGTAATAGAAACTTTGCAGACAATCTCAGAAAATTCAGCAATCTCGTCAACGGATATAGCTCTGGCACTTTCGATCTCAGACCGAGGCGTCAGAGTCCGGGCAAGTCGTGAGAATTGGAAAAAAGTCTGCATGAATACCAAAGGCGGATCAAGCCATATGTATTTTTATTCCATGCTCCCCCCTGATGTCCGTAAAAAGCTTGTATCCCATAAAGCAAAACAGAACAGCCTTTCAGTTATTAAAGCAAATAAAGCCCCGGCAGTATCGCTGCCAAAAGCCAACGCACCGGACAAATCAAAAGAGATCGGACTTGCAAAATATCAACTTGTCCATGCCTTCAGAAAGGCCATAAAAGCAGCGGCCTGGGGAAAGAAAACAGAAGCCTCCGAAGCCTTTGTGCTTGCTTATAACTCACAAAGACTTTTGCCAAATGTCTACATGATCGTCGGTTACATTGCAGAAAAAACACTCAGAGCATTAGATAAAAAACTACAGGCTTCAAATGATGACTATACAGCCCTTTGTGACGGCCGGGGCGGTTGGAAAAAGCACGGAACAACCAAATGGAAAAAACGCAAACTACCTGAAGAAGCAAAAAAGATTGTTCTTCAATGCTACCTTCAGCCAACACAACCGAGTGCGGCCCTTGCAATCAAAGCCGCCAGAATCACACTTCAAAAACAAAACGTAGAGCTTGATTGTGAAGACTCAACCATCAGACGCTGGCTAAACGATTACTCAGATAACAACGCCCATATCGTCACAATAGCAAGACGGGGCGTAAAAGCCTATAAAGACGAATACGGCCCCTACGCAACCCGTGATGCAAGCCTGCTTGAACCAGGTCAATGCCTTGTTGCAGACGGCAAAGTTCTTAATTTCCAGGTACTTCATCCAACAACCGGCAAACCCTGCAGAATGGCTCTTATTATCTTTGTCGACTGGGCGAGCCGGTTCCCGGTCGGATGGCAGATTATGCCGACAGAAAACACCATTGCCATCGCTGCAGCGTTCAGAAATGCAGTCGTTACCTTAGGCCGCTACCCTGACTCAATCTATACAGATAATGGCAGAGCCTTTAAAGCAAAAGTCTTTATGGAGACCAACCCGGACCTTGAAGATATGACGGGACTCTATGCCAGAGTTGGAACAGCCGTTCATTTTGCGGCTCCCTACAACGGCCGGGCAAAAGTCGTTGAACGACTTAACCTGACATTCCAGGAACAATGCGAAAAACTAATCCCGTCTTCCTGCGGAACCTCAATAGAAACCAAACCAGCCTGGATGCATAGAAACGAAAAGTTCCACAAAGCCTGGCACCAGGCAAAGACAAACGGCTGGATACCCAATATGAGAGAAGCAGCAAGAATCATAGATTCATACATGACATTCTACAGCAATCAGCCTCATAAAGGCCTGGACGGCCAGACTCCCAGAGAAATTCTTGAACCTTTTATCGGGCCGGGCGTACCAGCCGACCAGCTAAGCTATGATTTTATGTTTAGAAAAGCCATATCACCACGCAGGTGCAGACTGACACTCCACGGGATTGAATATGAAGCCGACTTTCTTCACGGGCTCTCAAAGTCGAACAAAGTCATTGTGATGTATGACTACGCCAATATTGAACAGGTCTATTGTTATACAAAAGACAACCAGTACTTAGGCGAAGCCTATCCGGTCCAGGCAATTCATCCACTGGCAAAACAGTTTGGAACTGAACTCGATCTTTACCGGGTAAAAGAAGCAAATAAAAAACAGGCAAAAATGCTTAAGACAGCAAAAAACAGCCTCCTTGCCCTTGGTGCAAGGGATGAAGATGTGGAAGAGCTACGCAGCCTGCCATATAACCAGAAAGTCCCGGTTCTCATTGATCATGCCAAACAGCCAGAAGCAGCACTTACACAAATACAAGAAAACACAATAGATGAAGCTGAAGTTAAACGGCTTGAACTTGTCATTGACCAGGCAGCTGAAGAGATGAACCAGCCTGAACAGGTAGAACGCCCCGTTCATTTTGCAACAGAGTTTGAGCGTTACGAATGGTGCTTTAAAGTAAAGTTCCAGCAACGGTTAACCCTTGGCAATGAAGACGAAGCATACATGCAGTATTTTGAAACAACCAACGAATACAAAACCTCATATAAAAACAGGTTTGAAGATCTAAAAGAATTGTACGGGATGTATGGGAATGAACTTAAACAAGTGAACGCTTAAGCAATTGATTGCTTAAAACTTAAGGGAGGTGAAATTGAAGAACGTATTTCTTGAAACACAGAATGTTATGAAATTTCGTGAAGCCGCTGATGTAATGAGCGACATAGAAAAAGGCCAGCCCGGCTTAGCTATTGTGTATGGCCGGGCTGGCCGTGGTAAAACAGAGTGCTCGCGTGAATTCGCCGTTCGAACGGGCTCTCTGTATATCCGGGTCATGGAAGACTGGACACCAAGGGCGATGTTAGCAGCACTCTGTTTTGAAATCAATGGCTCACGGCCACATACCGTTGAGAGAAGTAAAAACTTTCTCTTTAACATGCTCGAAAAAGAGCAACGGATTATCCTGGTTGATGAAGCCGACCGGTTTAAAAATGCCGGGATGATTGAACACTTCAGGGATATCCATGACATGACCGGAGCCCCGGTTATCCTGATCGGAGAGCAGTCTTTATATGCCAAAGTCTCTGCTAAACGAAGACTCTGGAGCCGGATTACTCAGACCGTTGAGTTCGGGCCGATCTCTACTGAAGACATTATGCTTTTTGGCATGAAGTCAGCAGAACTTAAAATCGCGCCAGATGCAGCAAAAGCATTAGGCAAGCGGTCTGAAGGAGACTTTCGATTAATTTGGCAGGACGTAAGAGCCTTAGAAAGCATGGCAAGAGCGGAAGGCACGATTCAGGTAAATACAGGCATGGTAAAGCAGCTTAAATCAAGAAAACCGTCACCTACAAGATAGGAACTCATTATGGCTACTACTAAAGCGGGAACTATAGCGGATGCGGTCAGACAGTATGCGGCAGTGAATATGACTATTACACGGCAAAAAGTGAGTAAGGACTTAGGTTATCCTGTAGCACAGGTGAGTAATACAATCAGAGATCTCATGAGGCAGGGCTGGCTTGTTAAAGTTAAGACCGGGGTTTACAGCTTCAGCGATATTAATCGATTTAGCCGTGAAGCTCCGATTGAAGACAAGATCTGGAACGCCATGAGAATTAATCCCAAATTTACAGTAGCAGACATTGCACGTCAGACCGGCTCGACTGACAGCTACGTGGGAAGAAAGGTTCGAGAATACAGAGACGCAGGCTGGATTGTTCAGCGCTCATCAATACGGAGTCTTACCGGGAATACACGTGTCAAAGAATGGGCCGTGACCGTTAAAGGGCGTGAGAATATTAAACGACCTCTTTTAGACGTTTTTAAGCCTGATCCCATAGTTGAGGCTGTGGTGAAGTTAAACCGGCTTATATGCACCGGAAGAGCACAAAAAAACCTTACGGACAGAGAGACAGCTGTAAAGCTGACTGAAGACATTCAAACAAAACTTACGGAGGCAATTTCATGAATACAATCGTAGATAAAACAATAAAAGTAATGGGGATTGCTAATGCAGTTATCTGCATGGACTGCCAGCGGATGATGACAGTATTTGAAACGGATAAAGGGGCTTGCCCTATCTGCTCCAGCAAAGCCGTTTACCCGGCAAGACCGGGATTTGTATATGGCAAAAACGGATTACAGGATGCACGGAGGGCAGGGTGATGGCAAAAAATCTCAAAGCTAAAGATTCTGCCAGTGTTTTATATGGGATTCAAAACAAGCTGTTTCACAGAGCCTTTGATAAAACCGGCATGCCTTACTCAGAAAATAAAGACCATTGGCTTGATGTTATCTCGCAGCTTGTAAAGCGGAAACCTTCTGGCCTTTCTGAACTTAACCTTGCAGAACGGTCTGCTGTAATCTCACATCTTGCAAAGACCGTCGGTGATTTATTTAATCCCCATGTTCCAAGACACTGGAGTGCCTGGACAAAAGGTGACCCGGAACCGAAAGGCAAATACGGCCAGCGGCCAATGCATGTGCCCAAATATAAAGCAGCAATGGTGAGTAAGGTTCATGCAATCCTGGCTGATTTGAAACTGCCCTGGGCTTATGTGGATAAGATCTCACATGACAGGTTTAATGTCGATTTTGTCGAATGGCTAAAGGCTGATGAATTACATGCTGTGGTTCAGATGATGGTTATTTATCAGAAACGGCAGAAATCAAGGGGGGTAAACTGATGGCGATAAAGAATGAAAAAGGAGATTGGATTGACAGTGCTGGTCGGCTGGTTCCTGCGGCCTATGTCACTGACGTTGATAAGAAACGGGATAAGCTGGTTGAGGCTCTTGTGAAGGATGCTGAAAAGGCTGCAAAGATCCTTTCTGAATTGAAAGCAAAAAGCCTTCTTCAGATTGAAAAATACATGGATCAGCTTGAGAAGATATATAATGTCAAAGCGAGAACAAGTGAAGGGAACAAACGACTTTCTAACTTCTCAAACTCTGAAAGAGTTGAGCTGCATCGAGCAAAATATATTGATTTTGATGAGCGGCTAAACCTTGCTAAATCTCTGATTGATGAATGCATAAATCAATGGGTTGAAGGCTCTGATGATAAAATCAGGGCTTTGATTGAGCAGGCTTTTCAGGTGAATGAACAGGGCCGGTTAAATAAAGACAGGGTTCTTGGTCTTCAGAAGCTTAATTTTAAAGATAAGAAGTGGAAGAAGGCAATGAAGCTGATTAATGAAAGTATCAAAGTCATTGCCACCAGGGATTACATCCGGTTTGCCAGAAAGGATGAGAGCGGAGAATGGGTTTCTGTTGTGCTGGATATTGCACGTTGCTAATTTTTTGCCATGAACTCAGGAGGTTTTATGTTTAAATATTTAATTACAGCAGCAATGCTGATGGTATTTGGGGCAACGTCTTATATGTCAGTATCCGGCCTGGTAGCCGTCTTTTCTGTAAACCTTCCCCTTATCATTGTTCTCGGTATCGGAATGGAATTAGGCAAGATTTTGGTTGTTGTTTACCTGCATCGGAACTGGGCAACAATGCCGGGGTTGTTCCGGTTTTTGTATATCTGCGTTGCCGGGGTTCTACTTCTTATTACAACCTGTGAAGTCCTGGGCTATCTTTCTTTAAATCACAAGGTCGTTGCTTCAGGTTCTGAGGCTATCATGGCCGCTGACCAGGCGCTTCAGGATGAGGCAAAATTACTTAATAATCAAATCCGGGTGATTGATGAAACGCTGGCACAGTTGCCGGAAGGCTATGTCACCAGGCGGATTAAAGAACGAAAGACAGCTGGCTATGATGTTAAGCAGACGCGGATTTTAGAGATTGTAAGAGAGCGTGCTGAGCTTGCCGGGCAGTTAAAAGCTGAAACAACAACTGCCGGGCCGGTGTTTGCTGTTGCAGAAATCTTTGCCCTGGACGGCCGGAAGGTTGCGCTCTTTTTTATCCTGGTTCTTGTCGGGATACTTGAGCCGCTTTCTGTGGGGCTGGCTGTGGCTGTTTCTGCTGTATGGGAAAAGAGTGATGATGATCCGGAAGTTGAGATCGAGCCGATTGCTGCAACACAAAAACAAGTTAAGACAGGCTCAGTCAATTTTTTGAGATTAATGGCGCTTGTTGATGAGTACCGGTTAAGCGTTGATGATCTTCTGAAGATTACCGGGAAGAATGAAGCAAGAATTGTTGAAAGCTGGCTGCGGGATGAAAGAAGTATACCGGATAAAGTGATACGGGCTTTGATAAAATACGTTAAGGGAAAGCCCCGGCTGAGAGCTGTGTAGTTGTTTACCATGGATGATTTATATAATTACTAATCATTAGGAGGCGATATGGGGCAAATACAGGACAGTTTATACGATAAAGCAGTCAAAGCTATAAAGAAAGTAATAAACAACGAATCTGGGCTTGTTTCTCGGCCAGAAATAGAAGGTTATCTATACAGCCTGATTACTGAAATTGAAGATATGATTGATACGCTTGAAGAAGAGGCTTGAACTGGTTTTAACAGGAGGCGGATGTGACAGGCGCATATGAGATCGAACTTGATGATCTGCCGGAAAGCATACGGGATATTGCTGAGGTCATTGGCCTTGGCAATATCCTTGAGCTTGTAAGGTTGTGTGGTGGATTGTCTATCTACATCCCAAAGCTTGAAAGCTGTGAGCTTGAGGCAAAGCACAGGCAGATATGGAAGGAATATAAAGAAAGCAGGTCCGGAACTGTCTATGCTGATTTAGCCAGGAAGTTTAATCTGTCTGAGTCTCATGTTAGATCGATCATTCGTGACAGGCGGTTAAAGAAAACTCCTGCGGCAGTTCAGTGTGAGATGTTTTAATATATCTTAATGGATTTGTGATGAAATAAAGGGGTAAGGTTATTGGAAGTAAGATATTATGTTTTACTGTCGTTTCTGCAAATACCTCTCAGGGATACCTCAATATAAAAATCATAAAAACTACGGCATTCTGATTACATCAAATGGCAATCAAACCAAAGTCTAAGATTACAAAGGAGAAATCAAGTGCCGAAAAAACAAGCTCTATTACAGGAAATATTAACTCGGATTAAAGTTGAGGATTTACCGGATAACATACGGGATATTGCTGAAGCGATTGGTATTGAAGCAACGATTAAGCTGGTGAAACTCTGTGGTGGGCAATCGGCTTATATCCCGAAGATGGAAAGTTGTATTCTTAAGGTTAAAGGCCGGATGATTTATGAGGAGTTTAAAGCAAATCGTTCAAGGACTGTCTACTCTGATCTGGCAAGAAAATATGATTATTCTGAACCTCACCTTAGAACTATAGTAGCGGCAGAAGCAAGGGCGTAAATTGTTTTGTAGGGCTGAGTGGCATAAATTGTTGGGGGTAGTAATCGTTCAGGAAGGGTTCTATCCCCATACAATTTTGTGATAGATTTAGGATGTATTTAATGCGATTACAGATTTCAGGAGTTGATATATTATCTTTAAGGTCATTTGGAAGTTAACAATTATGTGGCTTAACTTTGAATACAGTTTTTGAGGTATGGATCACTCTGAAGTCATTGATTTGGTGGTCAGTGGTTTAAGAAGATAATTGTAGAAAAAAAATTAGTTTTATAATAGAGTTTCTGAATATAATAATGTTTGGGACACAAATAAATTCTTTAAACTACGTTTAGGTTTGATATAAGAAGCAACGGCTTATTACTTGGGAGAAAAAAATGAATCGGATAAAAAAAAGAATTACAGTTCGTTTTTTTTCGATAAAGGCAAATGATAGCTTTTTTGATGATTTTATTTCGATTCATAATGCTAACCAAGCAAATGAAAAAGATGTTCGCATAATTAATATTAGAGATAAAAAACACCTAATCAAGATTCATGAGGCTATACAATACCAAGATAATAATGTTTTCTTTATCTCTGTTGTTCGAGAACGAAATACATGGCAAACCCGTGCGTTAGGGAATGGTACAATCTCAGGTATCCCCCTCAATCAAGGCATTATTGGTGACCCATATTATTTTATGGTTATGCCTATGGATAAGATTATTCTCGGTTTTACAACTGGACTGAGTGGAAGCTTAAAAAGTGTTGCAAACACCACGTTGCAACAATTTAATAAAGATAGAATGTCAGGAATTAGTTTAGAGCATGTTTCCAAGAAAAGAGAGTTTGAAAAACTTAGAGAGTTGAGCGGTTACAATAAGCTGCATTTTAAAGTTAATGCGACTTCTTTAGGGGAGCCCAATGAGGATACACCAGGGCTTCTCAGAGAGTTATGTTCAGCACCCTTTATGGCAAACAATTCTCAGGTAGCATTAACATTTAGCGAAATAGGTGATGATGGATTCTCGGAAAGAGATCTCGTTGACATAGTAGACTACCTATCTGAAAATGATGGATGCAGTGCTTTGACTGTTCACGGATTAGATCATGAAGGAGTGAAAGTGCATCTGGATTTTAGCAAAGCTTATGCTATCTTTAAAACTGAAATTGAAATTCGTAATAAATATGTTGATGAAAAAGAAGCAAGGAAAATTCTTTTTAAAGCTTTAAATTCTTTTGATAAATCTACAATAATAAATTCGTAATTTCTCTTTTTGTAACAACATGTAGCTCATCAAGTTTTTTTTCATTATATAAATTTCTGAGCACCCCAACAGAATTAATAATTACGTTTTTGGGTAAAACTCTATCAATTTCCAACGATGTTTCCCTTGAAAATCCAAAGTTTACCAAGTTAATTATGCGTTCTTCGCAGCCTCCAACTTCAATAAAAGAATGGATTTTTACACTTTGTAAATCAATTTTTCTACCGCCTATTATATCTGTAATAAGAGAATGATAACATCTTAATGCTGAAGACATTCTAAATCTTACATCGGTATTCACAACTTTGATTACGTCACGAACACTTCTATTGCAGTTATAATCTTTGCCGTATTCTGAATCATTTTTTATTTGCTCGGCAATGATGGTCTTTAAAGAATCTCCTGTCATCCATTTTTTTGCAATAAGGCAGGCGTAACCAACACTATTTGCATGTTGTGTAAGAAAAATACCATGTTCGTTCAAAATCCGGCAAATTTTTTCAAGCCTTGGATATAATGATGAAGATTGCGGGTGTGGTAGGGTCCATTCTTTCAAATTATTTTGCTCTATAATAAAATTATAGAGTTTGTTTTGCTGAATGAAGCCAACCGTTGGGTTTGCTTCCAAGGTAAAAGTATCAATTTTAAGTCCATCATAAGCTATCTTAACATGTTCTTCCAGTGCCCCTAATTCCTTATTGTTAAGTGTAAGCTCCTTAGCGTTCAAAGTTGTTGACAAATTTCTACCATCAAATTCTTTGAGCAATTTGTTTGCAATTGTATAGTATGTGTATTGATCCTCGTCTTTATGGTCATAGTTACCTTGTAAAGCTGTAAAGACGCCACTTAGATCATCGTTTAGCACTTTAAAGTATGTTGGTATTTTATCTGCTTTTTCTTCTGACTCTTCAAAATAATCTTTATATGTCCAATCATCAGGGTTAATTAAAAAAATATTTCCTGCAAAATGCTCTAACATGCGTCCTGCTCGACCTGTAATATTGTCAAGCTTTACGGTTTCCAACCTCTCTGCTGGTTTGTAAGGTGGTTGGTATATTGGATTTTTTAAAAAAAGATTTTTTGCAGGAAGATTAACACCTTCAGCTAATGTACTAGTACAAACAATAAATTCCACATCTCCGTTACGTGCAAGATCTTCAATCATAGTGCGAATTACACCAGGGAGAGGGCCATAGTGAAAAGCAACTCCCTTTCTTAAACTGCTTGCAAGGCTAAAGTCACGATGTAGAAAACGTTCAATATAATCAGCGGCCTCTTCCAGGGCTTGACTGTCTTTATTTGTAGGTATGAGAGCTGCAATATCACGAGCAGCATCTTCACAGTTGTTTGTCTTATTTCGGTAAACTATGTTACTTTCTCCTTGCCCTAAACGATAAACAATATTTGCAAGACTGCTCCCTGTAAAATCCTTATCTATTGATATTACATTTTCTTTATTAATCCTTGAAATATGTATTTCCCGTCCTTTCAGCTTTACGGGCATTATGATCTTAGCAACAGGAGAGTGCTTAGTTTTCTTTTTAGAAAATTGAACGCCTTCAAAGACAGAGTCAAATGAGTTCTGATATAAATGTGAAGGCATGCTTATGATTATTTGTGGATTACTGTCTTCAAGCATTTTTTGCAGGGTTAAATGTAATAATACTCCTCTGCTCTTGTCTGATATGTTATGAGCTTCATCTATAAAAAGATAATTAAAATTAAGATCACCACTTTGAAGTATTTCAAAGAGTCTTTCTTGTGTCATGACGAAAAAAGTCTTATCTTTAAAAGGACCTTTTTTAGGGACAGTACATACTTCAATATCCTTTTGATAAGACTTGCTTTTTGCTATTTCATATATTTTACCAGAAAGCTCAGAAATTAATGCTCTAGTTGGGACAACAACTACAGCAAAAGCACCCTCACTATCCATAAGTTTTTGCATCAAGTACTGTAAAACGATGTGAGTTTTTCCGGTAGAAGTGGGAGCAGATGTAATAACATCTTCGTCTGAAACAAGGTCTTCCCATAAGGTTCGTTGGTAGTCTGTTAATGGATGATCAATTTCATCAACAGTATTTAGCTCTTCTCTTAGGCTTTTTCGTGTTTCGTCAAAAATACTTACTTTGAATTCAATTTCTTTGAATTTATCTTTCAGAAGCTTCACATTTGGGAAATCTCCAGATTGAGAAAAGAGATTGTCTGCTATTGTAACTAATTCGTTCGTTTGCTCACCAGAAACATGCAAGAGCATTGAAAGTAAAATGGCCCCTTCATTAAGATACTCTTCAAAATTAGATCGGTAAAAAAATTGTATTGACGTGGAAAGTTGTTTAATCGTTTTTCTATCTATTTCGTAATCTGCGCTTGCCATCTTAAATATGTACGCTTCAAAAAGTTTGTTAGATGCATGAGTGTAACCTTCGCTTATAATGATTTTTGATGACAATTCTTTGTAGAACAGGCTCATTTTTTTATCCCCATGTAACTAATAAATTCATCAACAAGATCATCTATGGATGAGAACGGGAGGAGGAGGAGTGCAGTCTTGCTTATGTCATTTCCTTTATTTTGTAGTTTACCATAAAAATTTCCGATATAATTTTTTGCGACTTCAATGTACTGTGATTTATAGAGATCCTCATTGTCACTAAAAATAGTTGGTTCAACAAATCCAATAAAGCATGGCGCATGTAAGATATCTGGAATACTGTTATTATCTTCAGAAAAAGGATTTAGTAAATCTATCAATTTATCACGAACTTCATTGTCCATTTCTGGAAAATCTATATAACTATCAATTAAATCAAACTCATCACAGTATTTTTCTAAGAAGCTTGAGATAGAATCAGCAGCTGAAGATGCGGCATTCGTAAAAGATTTATGCAACTTAGATTCTCCAAGATAAAGTCTTAAATTTCCATCTATATATTGAGCATGTACTGCATCTGCACCAAAAACAGCTACTCGCCTAGACGTTTTGAGAGAAATTTTACTCAATATTTTTGGAGCGCTAAAATAAACTTCGAGCAAGGTAAATAGTAAAAGTTCACCAAGTTCGCCTTTGGCTGTATGCGTACTAATTTTTCGCACAGCCTTTGAAAAAAGCTCTTCAGGCGCTTTCTCACTTTTAATAGATAATTTTTTTTCGATTTCTGTGCAGGAAAAAACAAAGTTGGTCAAGATACTTTGTTTTATAACACGGAACAAATCAGAGTGATCACAGATCCCATCCTTAGACGGTAGATAGACAAGTAAAGTTTCAATCGATTCATTACCGTTGAGTTTAAAACTTACGTTAAGTTCACGAAGAACATCCCTAATTCCCTGTGGATTTTCTAACTGAGTATTGAGTTGTTTCGTCATTTTGCTTCCCTGTTAAGTTGAGAATTCAACTCATTGCATGCCGGATCTTTTCGCTAAAAATAAATTATCCATTCATATGCAAGCTTAGTAAAAAACTCAAATACAAGACACCACAAGCCCTAAGGCTATATGTGTATCACGTACTCTTGCGCAGTGTAACGAAGTAGTTGCGCGCTTTTCGAAGCCTGCAAAAGTGCAACATAGTAGTTGAGCCCTTTCAGCCTTTAAATTTTCCATAGAAAATGACTCGGGATATTATGACGAAGGAATAAGACATCCATCATGAACTGGCAATCCCGTTCACGTCCTTTGGATTAATACTAATCTGAGTCCACCTGAGAGACATTCAGGTAACGCTCAATAGTACTGCCACAACTCCCTTCGATTGTGATATTACTCACATGGTGCTGGTTGTAAAGCCAGCAGCAGAACCCCCCGGAACTGCACATGTGCCTTGTTTGATACAATGCTGTATAATGTTAGTCAAACGATTTTTTTTAACAAATTGTTTAATAAGCATTAAAAACAGGAAATAATCAGAAGAAACGAGACAATACATTTCAGTTTGTTACCTTGAATCGGTATAAAAAAGTGGAAAAAAGGGGGCGGTTTAACGCGATACGTAATCTCAGAAATTTGTTTTTGATTTTTTTTGGAAAATTTCAGGCTTTCGATATTACAAATCGTTCAATAAAAACGTGCCAATAGTAAAATATCTATCTATATAATTTATGCGATTTGAAAATACAGGAGTTATATATAATCTATACTTTACGTCATTTGGAAATCAACAATTTTGAGGCATAACATCGAATACAGTTTTTGAGGGGCGAATCACTCGGAGATGCCGACGAAAATAGGGTCTATTCAATCTTAGGTCGTTCTACATGAGTCAGGCTCCATGACATTTTTTATATTTTAGGCCAGAACCACAGGGGCATCGATCATTTCTTCCTACCGCACCGAACATTTGCCTGATAGCGTGCTTCGACGCATCATAGCTGAGTTGGGCAATGTAATTTGATTGGCGTCCAACTTCTTGAAGTTGCTCGCCGGTTAACCCCTCAAAATAAGGTCCCAAACGTCGCATTTCTGCGTTGGCGTCATCATGTAGTCCACATAGCGCCAATATCACCGCATACTGGCTTCGGACCTGGACCAGCTTGTTCACCAGTCCAGTTGAATTCACAACCGGCAAAACGTGCTGCTCTATGACCTCTCTGGCAGTCTTATATTCTTTCATGGCGACAAATTCATCCGCCAAATCTTGGCCGACTCGTACCATAGATTCTGGTGCACCAGCCATATTGTAGAATTTCATCGAATCAATACGGATGAATGGCGTTGGTTTACCCTGAGCTTCGAGGTTTATGGCATACAACTCCAGTGCGTCTGCGAGATGCTTAAGATGATCCTGAACATCTTCTGGTTGATTGATAATTGTCCACAGCACATCCGAGTTTTTGCCCCTCACGTCTTGCGGACTGATGCCGAGCAGGTCGTAATATCCTTCAATGATTTTCCAGCATAGTGCCTCTGCTTCATTGTATTTCTTTAGCTTCCACATAGCGATGGCATGGTTATGATCAAAAATGCGTTTATTTTCAGCATTGGGCAATTTCGTACTGGCCTGTTCTACAAGTCGCTTAACTTCGCGTGTGTCACCATTTTCTGCTGAGAATAATATCAGCTTCATTGCATATGCGATTTCTTCGCGGTAACCAAACTCATGCACAGCAAGAAGAGCTTCCATGGCTTCAAGTCGCTGGACTAATTTTTCAGAACGGCCTTCTTTTTGATCAGAGAAAACGAGCCCATCCAATGCCCAGAATTTATGAACAGGTTCCAGCGTATTTGAAATCGATGCTTGCTCTAGATTTGCCAGTATATCGACGTTGATGCCCATTTCATAAAACAGCTCTTCGCCTGAAAGTGCGATGAGTGTCATGACATCGTTCAGCTTGATATAAATTTGGGTCAACAGTGCTAATCTTGAAGTGTTGCGAGTTTTGAGAAGACTCACGATTAGCAGGTCTTTCAACGCTATCAGTGCGTTATTTTTCACCACCGGGTCCATAAGCTCCAAGTGTTGCAGACCCAGCGCTCTGACGGCGTCATGTACCTTCAGGGTCTGATTTCCAAACACCTCGACGGTTCCGGTGGCTCGTATCTTTTTAAGGATAGTTGCAGCACCGACTTTGGATACATTTAGTGAATTTATTAGTAGTTCAAAAATTTCATCGCGACTCAGTCCCACATCAGCCAGGCTGAACAATGCTATTGATTCCTGAACTAATTTATCGAACCCTTGATAAACACGGGCCAGGATGACTTCCTGTGCCGTTTCTACGCTATTTTTCTGCTGCTGGAGTTCAGCGCACAGTGCATTGACATTACCATCGTACTCTGTGAACGCAATCTTAGCGGCGCTCTTAACATACAGCGGTAGGCCACCGGTATAAATCCGCAGCTGATCGTAGCCCTGAGCAGTGGCAAAACCACCGAGATCACCTACTGCTGCGGCCACCGTATCAAGATCCCAGCCCAGAAGTCTTTCACGCTGAAGCCCTGTAACAGCTTCTAATTCGCGGATGTTGTCATGTGGCTGGCATAGCAGGACAAAACGAATACATCTGGTTGCATTCAGAACATCGCGCAGGTTTTCTACAGGAACACGATGCGCATTATCTAAAACCAGCAGTATCGTGGCCCTTTGCTGATTCAGGAACGTGTCGAACGTTTTGAGTGCCTCGTAACCACTGGCTCCCGGGAGCAGGATTTTTCGATAACCATCCTGATCCGGTGTTGCAAATTTTGCTGCCAATTCACGAACCAGTGTACTTGCCAGGGCAGGGCCAGGAAGGTCGCCGGTGTCATAGTATGCACATAGTTGAGGGCAGTGCAGAGCGGCCTGGGCGGCCCACGCTGTCTTGCCTGCGCCGGATAAACCGCAAATGATACGTACATGCTCGTCGGATGTGAGCGACGGCTCCAGTTTTTGTGGCCTGTAAAACGCTGGAGGAGCGGGGAAATCCTGCAGCTGAACGACGAGTTGTTCAAATAGCGCAGGTAGATCTTTGGCGTGAAACGCATGCTGTTTGTTCTGGGTGTTACCTGTGGCTGCAAGCTGTGCCAGGCCGGCCAGCTTCCATATCAGGGAGTCCGGGGACAATAATGAAAAATGCAGTTTTTCAGCCTGGGCGATGCACCATGCCGCGGCTTCAGTCAGCGACTCCCAGGCGGGCGGGAGTGCCGAATGGCGTTCAGAAGTAGACTGGGGGCAAACAAAAAGAACATCAGGCGGAAGTTTCTTGTCGTCGATAGTCTGCTGGAGCTGAACACTTGGTGCCTGGTTCGCGACGATAACAAAGGAAGCCTCGCCTTTGCGCTTCCCCTTAGTATGCTCTTTTCGCAGGTTTTCAAAACGCTTTATGGCGCCTGAAATATCGCTGGGTATGATCGGCTTTGAACGGGTTTTAACCTGCACATAGATTTGTCCCTGTTCGGTAATTAGTTCAATATCCTCATCAAGCTCAACCATCACTACATCGACGCTTGCCGCCTGCGCTAATAGTAAACAACCTACCGCATACAGGTGCTGATATAAGAATCCTCTGTGTACCGACTCTATACGTATCAGCTGAGCGGTATCCAAGACATCTGAAATGTTTTTTTCATCGCTTCCATGCATTTTTTGTTCTCACGTAATTAGTAGATAAAAAAAATCAAAATGACATTCCAACTCATTTGTTCTGCAATCCTTCTGGATCTGGTTCAATGAGTTTTCCGCTTTGGCTATTTTTCCCCAGTAGCTTTGTGCTGACTTTACGGATGGCTGGGACGTTCCTCGTCTTGACAAAGAATACAACCCATTCCCTGTCTTCCATAATCTGGTTACCAAGCCAGTGATACCTTGTATTGTCAGGGCTTAGGCCGTCACCGCCTGTGAAGTTTGCAGT
>JQIA01000111.1_pt1 | contig 36393 bp, 27 predicted proteins | sample 811431 | NCBI WGS metagenome assembly JQIA01 (sample SAMN02998118, study PRJNA258478) | marine sediment metagenome | biome: marine; feature: seafloor; material: sediment; isolation source: oil-polluted sediment collected from 3 locations (0.5 km, 0.7 km and 0.9 km)... | place: USA: Gulf of Mexico ...
GTTGGGAGATCGTCTAACGGTAGGACTGCGGCCTCTGACGCCGTCAATCGGGGTTCAAATCCCTGTCTCCCAGCCACTAAAACAATAACGGCTCTTAGATTTCGATCTGAGAGCCTTTTTTGTTTTAAAATGTCCAAATGAACAATGAGGCCATTTAACGTGGGTCACAGGCCCGCATTAATGAAAATGTTTCTGCCCCTGACCAGAAAATTTACTCCCCAAAATCTAATAATTTCGCAAAGCAGTCCTTCCTGTTTGACAATTGGCGGTACTTTTCTTATATTATCAATATGGGATACGCAAATGTAGGTGGGTGCGTTTCTCTTTCTTTTTTTATATGAAAAATACAATAAGCCTTTTGCGATGGCTTTATAGACCTGTTTAGTCTCTGTGGGGCTGACGATTATTAATTAAATATCATATAGTTAATTAACAGGATCACTATGTCGAATACTATGAAACCGGAAAAAATTATTTCTGCTATGGCTTCTATCGTTGCGGCAGTTACCAATATGCGGCTCTACCCTCCAACAAGTGCAATTATTTCAAATGCCATTGATAAAGCTTTCAGTGCTGTCAGAAGTTCTGTTATTCAGGATGATGATCTATTGATAGCAGAATCTGAAAATAACATTCTGATATCGGGGCAGGCTTTAAGCTACAAACATCAGCAGTTGCCACAGGTAGTGACCCTTCGGGAGATCATGGGGGGGCTCAGGATGAAAAGTATTATCCTTAAAAAGGAAATGGACAAGCTTGAGTTTAAGGCTTTTCTTTATATAATGAGTATGACCCCCGAAGACGTGGAACTAGAAGGCGGGATTCAGAAAATAACCTCTAATGCAGATCTACCTAATATTGTCCTGACACCAAAGATTTATGTTACCGTTGATCAGGAAAGAGCAATTCTGGGTTCTCTTGATCCTGCAGACATAAATCTTATCAAATCATTTATCGGTGAACACCGGGTTAATGAAAATGATTTCCTGAGGATTAGTGAAAAAGCAGGTGATGCGCAATGGGTTTCAGACCTTTTTGAATCAGGTGTGAAGCAGATATCGGAGAGTGGTGCAACGATCTCTGATACTGTATTATCAAAAACTATCGGTGAGATGTTTGAGGCCTTTGATAACTCCGCCACCTCAGAAGCGAGACCAAGAATATCAGAAGGGATTGTACAGTCCCTGTATAGCCCTGAGAATGATATGTTCAGTGTCGTTATGGCGAATAATAATGATGGGCCGATGTTTGACAGTATTGTAGACGCGCTGGATGATGATCAGTTTGCTGATTTTCTTGCGAAGGTGAACAGAATTCGCGAAGAAGGCGCTTATGATGACAAGAAGATGTTTGATGATGAAAAGAACCGCTTCAACACGACGTTTAAGAAGCTTGCCAAGGAGAAACGTACTTCCAAACTGTCTAAAGTAATAAAAGAAAGAATTAAGATTGAAAAAGAAAAGACACAATCTGAGAAGGCGAATCTGGATAGTACTATTGAGAAAATAATGAATGGTGATCAGTCTCCGTTTGCAGATGAGCTGATGATGTCAAAAATGCCCGGCCTGGTTTCAAAACTTTTTGAAAACGGACAGCAGGATAAAGCCCGTGCATTGATAAACAGGCTCTCCAGTGGACTTGTCAGCGATCAGGCTGAAATCAGAGCAGGGATTTCAGCGGTCCTTCAAAAAACAGGTGAAAAATTTTCCGGTGAGGAAGGACGCAGTGAGCTGATAAGGATTGCTCACAGTTTAAATTTATGGGTGAAAACTGAAACGGAATTTACGCCATCTTATGAGCCGGTATGTAAGCTCCTGCAAAACCTTATACGGTATCTTCTTAAACGTAATCAATATTCTGAAGCGAATAATATTCTGGAAACATTCAGTTTTATATTTTATGGCAGAACGCCCAAGATTGAACAGATACGGGCTATAGCCGGAAAAGTTCTCAGAACTGTGGCAACTGAAGAGATTTTTGATGCAGTTATGTATGAATTCAACACGAACAACAACAACGAAGGGCAAAATGCATATTACACCCTGATCCGGTTGGGAATGATTTCTCTTGATCCACTTCTTGATCAGCTAAGAAGTAGTGGCGATATGTCACATCGTGTGAGAATAATGAACGCGATCACCGAGATAGGAAAAGAGACCGTCCCATCGATTGTCGAACGCCTTCAGCATAGTAGTTCCTGGTTTTATATTCGTAATCTTCTTAAACTGTTGACTCAGCTTGGTGGTGAGGACGAGCTTGATGTCCTGAAAAAGCTTGTGACTAGTGAAGTTCCGAATATATCCAATGCCGCCCTCAATTGTGCATTTGATATTGGTGGTGAGAGACGGCAGAAATTTTTTACGGCAGCGTTGTCAATTGAAAAAGACAGGTTGAGGACCGTTATTATCGATCTATTGGGAAAGCTTGGTAATGAAGAGTCTGTATACCCTCTGACGGAATTATTGAAGGGGGCGGCTACAGGGTCATCAGAAGCAAAAAATGCGATGGATATTTCTATTTGTAATGCTTTGGGGAAAATAGGGTCAAAAAAGGCAGTCCCGGCTTTGAAGGCGATCGTTAAACAGAAAGGACTTCTGGGGATTGGCGCATATAGCCCGGAAGTCAGAAATGCCGCAGGAAAGACAATAAAAATTCTGAATGAAAAAAAATCAGTTGCGGTACTTCAGATGCCCCCGGTCTTAGAACGTGAACTTCCCCCAGTGGCCGTTCCCGGACCTGTGATCAAGGATATTAAACAGGCAGAAGCGCTGGTACGGGAATACGTAAATCAGCATAATAAACCGGAGGCTGTTAAACTCCTGTTTGGTATTATTGAAAAACTTGCAAAAGAAAAGAATTTTCAAAAAGCTGAAGAGATGAGAACCTGGCTTTTTGATATTGACCCTATGGCATTGACTGAGATCGTAAAATCCGGTGATATTATTGAATCTGAAAAAAGTGGTGCAATTTCTCAGGAATATATCGATATCTGGGCGAACCTCTATGACAAATTGACTGAAGAAGAGGCTAATGCCCTTTTTTACTGCGTTCATGTAGAGGAGTATGATCTGGATAAAATTGTTATCAAGCAGGGTGAGCTTAATTCCCGTCTCTATTTTGTAAACAGAGGCCAGTTAAAAATTGTTTATGAGCAGGAGGGGAATGAGTTTTTTTTAAAGATGATAGGCGCAGGCGATGTTGCAGGTGCAGAGACCTTTTTCCCAATAACTGTTTCAACGATTTCTCTTATCACCCTTTCAAAAGTTAAAGCCGGTTATATTGAAAGAGACAGGTTGAAAAGTCTGTTGGAACGATTTCCTGTTATAGAGGAAAAACTGTTGGAATTCTGCTCTGTTGGTGATGGCGTTGATGCTTTGATCAATAAAAAAGGTATTGAGCGACGGCAACAGGAGCGGATTGATGTTAAAGGGAAGGCTCTTGTTCAGCTTCTGGATACCATGAATAAACCAATGGCGAAGCCGTTTAAGGGTGATTTGATTGATGTCTCCTCCGGTGGCATTGCATTTAAAATTAATACGACCAAAAGAGACACAGCGCGCCTTCTCTTAGGGCGAAAGTTGAAAATGGTTGTAGGTATCGTAACGACAGAAAGCCCTGTTGAGATCTCTACAAATGGTACTATTATTGGTGCAAAAGAGAAAAAAGGCGGGCAGTTTTCAATTCATTTAAAATTTGATAATCCTGTTAGTGACAATAAAATTTCAACGATACGAAGTATTGCCGTCCCCGAATAATTTTAAGTTTCTGATTTGTTCGGCAAGGATTATCGCAGTCCGGCATCAACCCCGCCTCCTTTGGGAGCGGGTGGAATATTAGACCTTATAAGTATATTTTTTTTCAACGCTTTTGTTACATCTGTTGCATCTTCCATCAGTTCTCCGACTTCCTGAAGTCTGCTTTTTATAGAGCGGGTTACAGGTGGAACATCCTCACTGCCCCTTTCAATATTGGCAAGAATACTTTTCACTGTTGCAATATTTTCAAGGACCTTGTCACCTATTTCCTGTACTTTTTCAAGATCTGTTTTTGCCTGATCGACTGCCCCGGGAACTTTTGATGTGGCTACAACAGCATTTTCCATGATCAGGCCGATACGGCTTTCAATCTCTGCCAAAGACTTGTTGATACTGTTAATCGCGAGAAATAGAGGTCCTTTGGGGTCTTTAAGCATCTGGGTTAGCTCTGACATGTCCTGGACAGCTTTAATGACCATTTTGGCTGTTTTTTCAACTTCAAATTCAGCGAGGATATCTGATATGGATTTGTTTTCGACGGTTTTAATATCACCGCCCCTTTCCAAAACTTCCGCCTTTTCACTTCCAGGTTTGATCGATATGTATTTTTTTCCGATATAGCTTATGCCGTCAACAGTGGCAACGGAGTCTGATTTAATTCTCAGAGCGTACTCCTCAAAAATGGCAAGGGTTACTTTTACTCTGTCACCGTCCAGGGTTATTTTTTTGACCTTACCAATATCAGCATTAAAGAGTTTTACAGATGCGCTGGTATCAAGGTTGTAACTCTCTGAAAAAGAGGCATGGTAAATAATGTTCTTCCTGAACCAGTCCTTCCCACGACCAATCAAAACAACCATAGATAGTAGAAGGATAAAAACAACGATGATAAAAGTACCCACAATTTTTTCTTTAGAATTAAAGTTCAGAATCATAATTATTATCCTGCGTTTTTGATAAAATGCCGTTTTTTATTGTAATAGTGTGATGGGGGAATGCCAGTTCAAAATCAGGGTCATGGGATGAATATATAAGTGTTAAGCCTGATGATACCGCATCATTCAGAACGTTAATTAATTTATCCATCGCATGATACCCGGCAAATTCATCCGGGTATTCAATTAAAATAACATCCGGTTTTTTCAGCAGCTCCCTGACAAGGATTGTTTTTTTTATATCAGGGGCTTTCAGTTTATCGGGCCTGACATCCAGAATATCATCGATTTGGAAAAGATCGCATACCCTGCATTCTTCATTTGTAAGTTCAGGTGAAAGGTCATTATCGAAATAGATTCTTTTTAATGTCAGATTTTCTCTTACGGTTCGATTGCTGATAAGGGTCGTGTCTGATGCGATATATCCAATTCTCTTTTTTACCGGCAAAAGTTTTCTATAGTCTGAAAAGTTAAGTATTTGCCCATCAAAAGTGTATGTTCCACCGGAAGGATACGAGAGCGTCGCCAGGCCGTTGATAAGAAGGTGTGCATCATTAATATTGTCGGATTCAATTTTCCAGACATCTCCCCTTGCGGCAGAAAAAAAACATGTGTCCAGGCCGTTGCCAAGGCCGCGTGACTGGAGGGAGTAGTTTGATAGTTCGATGATATCCATAAGAATCCTATAAATAAAATACAGCTGAAATAAAGATGTTTATTACCATACACCAGAAGAAACATTCCACCGCAGCTTTTGAGGCACTTATCGGTATAAACGTAAATACTTTTGGGGTCCTGAAACCGTGATAAAGACTTATAACTGTTATTGTTACGCCAAAGGTTATGGCTTTAAGTAAGCCTACAATTAGATCTGTTGCTGTGACTGCCCTTCCGATTAACAGTAGAAATGAATTAATATTGAGGTCTGTCGAAATCCAGACGATTGCATAACCACCGAAAATTGCAACAATATCAAATATTATGAACATGCAGAACACGGCTGAGGTTATGCCTACAAACCTTGGGAAGGACAGAATCCTCATGGGATCGGCACCGGCCATTTCGATCGTTTCAATTTCATTAAAAACGACCATGCAGCTGATTTCAATTGTTACGGCAGTTGCTGACCGCAGTATGACCAGTAATGCAGTTACTATAGGCCCTAACTCTCTGATAAGGAGTATTACGGTCACTTTACCAAGGTCAAGGTCTCCTGAAAATTTAGAAAGCTGAATAATGAGTGCTGTGCCCATCATCAGGGCAATCGGTATAATGATTGGAAGTGCCTGGACGGCAGTAAAGTAAATCTGTTCGACAACAGCCTTTCTGGCCAGCGCCCGTCCTGAAGACGGCCTGACAATAAATATTTCAAGGAGTCTATAGGTAAACGCAAACAGATTCAGCAGATGCCCTGCTACACCAAGGGCTCTGGATCCTGCATATTCAGTAAATGATCTCATTGTATCCCAACTGCCAGAGTAGAAATTATCAGAGTGAAAAAACTGCTGTAAAATGATAATAAAAAATGCCAAACAAATCAAAACATATTTGGTAAAAAAAAGATCGAATGAAAATTACATCAAAAATCAGATGCTAAAAAGAGCAATCAGTGCTAATGAATAGCTGTTTGCAGCGAATACCATTTTTTACCAGAGAAATAATAAAGAAGATATATTTATGGGGTCTGTTACTAAAAAGAACGCCTTCCTGGTGTATATATATATAATCTCCGCAATATTACTATTAGTGATTGATGCGACTGCTGACCAGAAGAGCGATGCGGAAAAATTTAAAGCGGCGTCTCTTTTGATTGGTAATGGTCAATACCTTGAAGCTGTCGGTACCTATCATGAAATCGTTGCTGATAGTCAAAATGCCGGTAACAGGGCAAGAGCACTTTTGTTTTCCGGGTCAGTCTATGACTTTTATCTTGATCAGCCTGAAACGTCTCTGAACCAGTTTCGGGAAATATATGAGAACTATCCGAAGAGTGCATCAGCACCGGATGCCTTGTATAACAGCGGACGCCTGTTATATAAAATGGATCGATTTAAGGATGCATTTAATATTTTTGGCGATTATTTGAATCAGTATCCGGAAAATATGAGACGAAATTCTGCTGAGATATGGGCGGGAAAATCAAAGGCACATATTGCAGATAAAAGTATTCCTGAACCGGAGAAACCAGCGCTTTTATTTGAAACGTTAATCAGGGTACTCCTTAAAAAAAGGGCCAGGCAGCTGGTTTTTAATTCTCCAGGGAAAATCATAGTCTCTAACTATCAGACGGGTAAAACAATTTTTTCAGGAACCGGTCCTGTTGCTGTTACCGAAAGAGACGGCAGGATAGCTATAAATACAGAAAAAACAAGTGCTGCAGTCTGTAGAATTGAATCTGAATTTCACAACCTCAGCGAAGGCGGCAAACCCTACCGGGGACGATTTTTGGTATATTCCGGAAGATCAGGTCTTACCCTTGTTAATCATGTGCATATCGAAAAGTACCTGTATGGCGTGGTTCCCAAAGAGATGTCATGGTTATGGTCTTATGAAGCCTTGAAAGCACAGGCTATAGCATCAAGAACATATGCATTGTATATAAGAGAGAAACAAAAGAGTGGTAAATTTTATGACCTTTCAGCGACGACAGCATCGCAAGTCTATGGTGGATTAAACGCAGAAAAAGAACAGGCCAGCAAAGCTGTTGACGAAACGTTTGGAAAAGTGATGCTGTTTGACGACAACCTGATTATTGCATATTTTCATGCGAACAGTGGGGGGTATACCGAGAGCTCAAAAAATGTATGGGGCGCTGATATCCCATACCTGAGAACTGTCCGGGATACATACAGTTCTCTGCCTCAGGAGAAAAAATGGTCTCATTCTCTCTCATATAAAAAAATAAGGCGGCTTCTTTCCGATTCCAGGCTGACTGTTGGTAAGATAAAAAAAATCAGGCCAGAAGCAAGATCAGCATCCGGGCGAATCAAATCATTTCTTGTTTACAGCAGTAAAGGGAATATCAGATTCAGAAGCAATAATTTCAGGATGAAAATCGGGGCAACGGATTTAAAAAGTACCTGTTTTAATATCAAATCCGGAAAATTCAGTGTTGCTTTTGAGGGCAGGGGGTATGGACACGGTGTAGGTATGAGCCAATGGGGCGCACACCAGATGGCTTTATCCGGACATTTGTATGGCGATATTCTGAAACATTATTATAAGGGAGTAACGATTGCCGATTCAGGGTACGACAGTAACGGTGCGCAATCAGTTGCTGGTATTCAATAAAGATTCTGCCCCCGGGGTATCGGCAGGCAGAATCATAGCCTTACTGATTACTTAATCTCGATCATTCGTTCAACAGCGGAAAGAGCCGGAACTCTGATGTCTTCCGGTACCTTTACAATACCCGTCATATTTTCAAGGCTATTTAAAATATCTTCCAGTGTTATTATTTTCATATCCTTACATTCCATTTTCAGTGAAGCAGGATAAAAATGTTTGTCTGGTGCTGCTTTTTTCAATGGATGGAGAATGCCGATCTCGGTGCCGATGATGAATTCAGTGTGGTCAGACTCCTTTGCATATTTGATCATACCTGAGGTGCTTTGTATGACATCCGCCAGTTCAAGAATATCCGGTGGGCACTCCGGATGTGCAAGGAAGAGCGCCTCCGGGTGTTTTGACTTCGCCAGTTCGACATCGAGCGGTGTCAGTGCATTGTGAAACGGGCAATATCCTTCCCAGAGATGGATTTTTTTATCCGTATTCGCTGCTGCATACAGCGCCAGATTTTTATCCGGTGTCATCAGCATTTCATTCTCTTCAAGGCTGTTTGCTACTTTGATGACATTTGCAGATGTGCAGCAGACTGTCGACAGTGCCTTGACTGCAGCCGAAGAATTGACATAGGTAACGACCGGCATTGGTGGCAGCTCTTCAAGCTTTGACTTAAGTGATTCTGCTGTTACCATGTCGGCCATTGGGCAACCGGCATTTTCATTCGGAAGAATAATCGTTTTTTCCGGAGAAAGGATAGAGGCTGTTTCAGCCATAAAATGAACACCGCAGAAAACGATGACATCAGCATCCGTTTTAGAGGCCTTGATGCTGAGTTCAAGAGAATCGCCACAAAGGTCAGCAATATCGAGTATCTCCGCTGGCTGATAGTTATGAGCCAGCAGGATTGCATTCTTTTCTTTTAGAAGATCTTTTATTCTGTTTTTCATTTCATGTCCTTGTCTATTCCAATGGAATAATATTTGCCTTTTCAGGTATTTCAAATGTGAATAACGGCTCTGAAGGCGTCACCTTAAAATTATAGTTGCTTAATGTTATTCGTGTCTCTTCGTTGTTATAATTAAATGTGGTTATTTTTGATATGTCGCTGTTGTTTTTATTTATGGAAAGAAATACTTTATTGATACCAAAGGTTGATGTCCCAACGGGCGTGAGTTCAAGCGTCCAGGTACTTTTATCAGGAGACTCTGTTAGTGCTGCTTTGAATTTTTTTCTTATTGATGGTATATCCGTCAGGAAGCCTGCACTACTCCCTTTGCCAAAAAATGTTGCTGTTTTACCGACCCAGACATTGTTATCCTGAAGACTGTGAATCCATAAGTTATTACCATCTGAAATATAATGAAGGATGTCTGGTTCAGTATATTCCCATCGGAATTTTTCCGGTTTTCTGAAGAATGCCAGCCCTTTTGCTGTTTCAGATATGCCAAGATCCGGTAATGGTGATTCCTGTGAGAAATCAGCAGAAAATCCCTGAACTGCAAATCTTTTTTCCAGAGCGTCAAGGATCGTTTTAACACTGCCGGGTTCTCCTTTATCAGCCGCAGGTGGTGATGCCGCAAAAAGAATGGCAGGCAACAATAAAAATGTCAGCAGGAATATAATGCAGATACGACTTGATTGGATTTTTTTCATTTTGTCCTTATGTCTATGGGTTATATTTTTAATATGTAATAAACTTTTTAATATAGGATAAATATAGGAAAAATTTCACAGTATCAAGTTATTTTGGATGAACAGGAAAATTATCATGAAAATTTCAAACATGTTTGCTACACTCTGGATTTCTGTTTGAAACCAGTCAGGGCTAACGCATTTGGATTACGGGGTATATCATTTCAGGTAAATGGAAACTTTGGGTAAACGCATATAAATTATATACTATGAGTATGTTGTTGAAATTATAGCAAATTAAAATGTTTACCAGCTTTACATGCGTTTACCCTGTGAAACCAGTTTGATCCGTTTTTTTCTTTGTGTTAAATAGGGTGTTGCTATGAAAGAATATTTTAAGGTTACAGAGCTTAACCAGGTAATTGAGCATACATCAGACTTCCGTATTGCTGACAGGGAAACTGTTTCAATAAATACTGCTTCCGGTAGAATTCTGGCTGAGACTATTGTCTCTGATACGGATCTTCCGGATTTTACACGATCAACGATGGATGGGTTTGCTGTTTGTGCATCCTCTACTTTTGGGGCCTCGGCCGGTAGCCCGTCGCTTTTGTTGATAAAAGGCAGTGTGGCTATGGGTGCAAGTCCGGAATTTTCGATTCAGGCGGGTGAGGCTGCGCGAATTGCGACCGGTGGCATGCTGCCTGAGGGTGCCGATAGTGTTGTTATGATCGAATTTACCGAGGCTATTGATGATGATGCCATTGAAGTTTTTAAAAGTGTTGCGCCGGGTCAGAATATTATTGAAAAGGGTGAAGATTTTCAAAAAGGTAAAACAGTTTTGACCGAAGGCATCGAAATCAGACCTGCTGAAGTGGGGCTTATGGCAGCTTTTGGCGTAAGTCAGGTAAATGTCTATAAAAAACCCGTTATTGGCATTATTTCTACTGGTGATGAAATTGTACCTGTATCTCATACGCCGCCACAGGGGCACATCAGAGATATTAATTCGTATTCACTTTCAGCATTAGTTCGCAATGCGGGAGGTAGCCCAAAGACTTACGGTATTATTAAAGATGATTATAAGGCCCTGAAACGTGTTTGTGAAAAGGCACTTGAAGAGACAGACATGGTATTAATATCAGGCGGAAGCTCAGTTGGGACCCGGGATTTTACGGTTGATGTACTGTCATCATTCCCTGACGCATCGATTCTTGTTCACGGTATTTCAATCAGTCCCGGGAAACCGACGATACTTGCCAGCGTTTCCGGTCAACCTGTATGGGGGCTTCCCGGTCATGTGGTTTCTGCAATGGTGGTATTTGATATTGTCGTTAATCCCTTTATATCAAAAATGTCGGGCGTTAAAAATTTTAACCGGAATATGTTCAGGCAAGATGCTGTTCTAACAAGAAATTTGTCGTCAGCGCAGGGTCGTGAAGAATATATCCGGGTGAAGCTTTTTGAAAAGGATGACATTGTTTTTGCAGAACCGGTGCTCGGAAAATCGGGGATGATTAACACAATGGTATATGCCGATGGGCTTATAAGGATTCCTTTAAATACAGAAGGACTTGATAAGGGTGCCTCTGTAAAAGTCATGTTAATATAAGAAAAATGATTGAATTGAACTGTAACAGCTAAAAACGAGTGGCTAATAACGCTGGAGTATGTCATGGGTGTAAAACGAAACGTATATCTTGAAATGATAACGCTGGAAGAGGCGACGGCTGTCCTTTTTGAAAAATTCCCCGGTAAGATTTCTGCGAAAGAGTTTGTGCCGGTTGAAAATTCTGTTGATCGTATACTTGCAGAACCGGTTACGGCAAAGGTAAGCTCCCCGGGTTTTCATGCTGCTGCAATGGATGGTATTGCCGTAAAGGCGGAAAATACTTTTGGTGCAAGCCAGTCAACACCACTGCAGCTTTCTGCTGTAACGGATGCCGTCTACATTAATACAGGGCATGTGCTTCCTGATGGATACGACGCTGTTATTATGATTGAGAATGTTAATATCGTCTCAGACGGGGTCTTTGAGATAGAAGCCCCTGCTTTTCCCTGGCAGTATGTTCGGAAGATGGGGGAAGATATCGTTGCAACGGAGCTCCTTTTTCCCCGTGGGCATGTGATAACGCCTTATTGCATCGGGGCACTTATTTCGGGGGGCATTTTCTCCGTATCAGTCAGAAAAAAACCGAAAGTTCTTATTATTCCAACCGGAAATGAGCTCGTACCCTGGCAGGGGCTTGATGTTGAAACACTCAGGTCGGGACAGGTACTTGAATCCAATGCCTGGGTGTTAGGGCGTCTGGCAGAAAAAAGCGGCGCAGACTATGAACGTAATGCCCTTTTGACAGATGATCTTAATATTATTGCAGGCACTGTTGCGGATGCATCGACGAATGATGATTACGATATTATCCTGATTATTGGCGGTTCATCAGCAGGGTCACATGACTTTTCAAAAGCAGTAATAAGCCGTGAGGGGCAGGTCTACGTGCATGGTGTTACAATTATGCCGGGAAAACCACTTCTGTTTGGAGATGTTAACGGCAAACCTGTTTTTGGTATCCCGGGTTATCCGGTTTCTGCCATTGTTGCATTTGAACAGTTTGTAAAACCGTTGATTCACCATATGTCATCCTCGCCGGAAATAATGAGAGATACAATCGATGTTGAAGCTGCAAGAAAAATAAATTCAAAGTTAGGTAGTGAAGAATTTCTACGGGTGAAAATCGGCAGGGTCGGTGGGCGACTGATCGCAACACCGCTTCCGGGTGGTGCAGGATCTATCACCTCAATTACGGAGGCCGACGGTATTATTCGCGTTCCAACCAATGTGGAAGGCATCAATGCGGGCGAGACCCTCAGGGCAGAGCTATTGAGTCCCATATCCCGGGTTGAAAATACCATTGTAGTTGTCGGCAGCCATGACAATACCTTAGATGTGCTTGCCGATCAGATCCGGGCCGATGCTGATGACGGTCTGATTACGCTGTCATCAAGTCATGTTGGTAGCATGGGGGGGCTGATGGCCATGAAGCGCGGGCTTTGTCACATTGCCGGAACACATCTTCTGGATGCTGATGATGGCAGTTATAATATCTCCTATATTAAAAAATACCTTTCCGGGAAAAATATTCGACTGGTCAATCTTGTTTTAAGAGAACAGGGGCTGATTGTACCTAAAGGTAATCCTAAAAACATAAGAGGTATTGAGGACCTTGTTAGGGATGATATCGTATTTATAAACAGGCAGGGCGGCTCAGGCACGCGAATCCTCTTCGACTATAAGCTTAATGAACTCGGTATTTCTAATAATTTGATTGACGGATATTCAACAGACGAGTATACACATATGTCGATTGCAGTGGCCGTTCTTTCAGGCATCGCTGATGCAGGCCTTGGTATTTACGCTGCTGCAAAGGCCTTAAATCTGGACTTTGTTCCTGTGGTCACTGAACAATACGATCTTGCTATTGACGAGAGCAGTATTCATTCAGATAAAATCAACATTTTGCTTGAAACGATCAATAGTTCAAAATTTAAAAGCAGGGTTGAACTGCTCGGCGGATACAGCACAGAAAAAACCGGATCAACTATTTTTAAAGTTTAAAAATCCGGCTTCATATTATAGTTATATTTTTTAACGTCAGGAGTGTTAATTGGAGATATATCAGGCGGTTATACTTGGTCTTGTTCAAGGGTTTACGGAGTTTCTTCCTGTCAGCAGCTCAGGCCATCTCGTTATTTTCCAACGAATTTTTGGGCTTATGGAGCCTGAAATATTTTTCGATATCTGTCTCCATATGGGGACGCTTGTTGCAGTTATCTTTTACTTCAGGAAGGATCTTTATTCAATAATTATCTCCCTGTTACAAACGGGTACTCAACTGATTAAAAAAGAGACAACTACGGCTTCTGCCTGGAAGAATCCGGATATCAAAATGGCTGTTTTTATTATTATCGGCCTTATACCAACGGTTGTCGCGGGACTCCTTATCGACCGGATAGCGGATATCCTTTTTACATCAGTCTTCATCACCGGGATTATGCTTATCATAACAGGAACAATATTATGGCCGACCCGAAAGTTTCATGAAAAATCGCCAGAGGGCTCAGCAAACACTGTCCGGAAGGCTTTTATTATAGGGCTGGTACAGGGATTTGCTGTAATCCCGGGTATTTCTCGATCCGGCTCGACGATTGCCGCAGGTTTGTTTTTAGGCCTGGATCGCGAGACTGCTGCAAAATTTTCTTTTTTAATGTCAATCCCGGCCATTACCGGAGCTGCAATACTAAGTCTTAAAGATATTGACAGCCTTGCGGGGATTTCACTCCAGGTTATTGTACCGGGCATGTTAATGTCATGTATTTCAGGTTACCTGGCGTTGAGTTTTCTGGTTTTTATTGTTAATAAAGGTCGTCTATTTACATTTGCACCATATTGCTGGATTGCTGGTATTATTGCAATTATCAGCGGTTACTATTTCTAACAGGAGTTAATATGGAAAACAAAATATTCAGAGAATATGATATACGTGGCATTGCAGGGTCCGAGCTGACAGAAGAAGGCGTTTATATGATTGGTCAGGCAACAGGGACTTATCTTCTTGAGCGCGGAAACTCCAAAGTCTCAGTTGGTCGTGACTGCCGAATAACCGGCGAGTTATATGCCGAAAGACTTATCAGCGGTTTATTATCTACCGGGTGCGATGTTATCGATATTGGCGTATGTCCGACACCGGTACTCTATTTTTCAATATCACATTTTGAGCAGCAGGGTGGTGTTATGGTGACAGCAAGTCATAACCCTCCTGAATATAATGGGTTTAAACTGTGTAACGGCCTTGACTCAATCCATGGGACAGGGATTCAGGAAATATACAGAATTATTGAGAGTAAAGCCTTTGCATCCGGAAAAGGAACAGTTACAACAGCTGATGCAATGACTCCATACTGCACCTTTCTTCAGGAAAATATTACGATTTCCAAAAAATTAAAAGTAGGGGTTGATGCTGGTAACGGTACCAGTGGTCCGGTTGCTGTTCCCGTCCTGAAACAGGCGGGATGTGACGTCTTGGATATTTATTGCGATATGGACGGTACCTTTCCAAACCATGAAGCCGATCCAACAGTTGCTGCGAATATGCAGGATCTGATTAAACTTGTTCGGGACAACGGTCTGGATATTGGGGTCGGATATGACGGAGACGGAGATAGAATTGGTATTGTAGATGAGAAGGGTACACTGGTTTATGGGGACCAGTTGATGATTATTTTCGCAAGAGAGATCCTGTCACGAAAACCGGGTGCAACTTTTATCTCTGAGGTCAAGTGTTCCAAAACCATGTATGATGATATTGAACGTCATGGTGGGAATGCGATCATGTGGAAAACCGGACATTCACTTATCAAGAAGAAAATGAAAGAGACTAAGGCTGAACTTGCTGGTGAAATGAGCGGGCATATCTTTTTTGCGGACAGATACTTTGGGTTTGATGATGCTCTGTATGCGACACTCAGACTTCTTGAAATTATGTCAGATACCGGTAAAAAAATGTCGGAACTTCTTGAAGATATCCCGGAGACAGTCAATACCCCGGAGATCAGGGTTGAATGCCCGGATGATATGAAGTTTGCTGTCGTTGAAAAAGTGACGGACTATTTTAAGAGTAACTACAATGTTATCGATATTGACGGTGTGAGAGTGCTTTTTGACGACGGTTGGGGGCTTGTTCGTGCTTCAAATACACAGCCGGCACTTGTATTACGTTTTGAAGCCATGAGCGGCGACAGACTTAACGAAATAAGAAAGATAATTGAATCAAAGCTTGACGAAATAATCGCAGAGTTTTAACCCGTCAGGAAACCGGGGTTGGTTGTCAAATACCGCTAACTCCGGATTAAAAGGTCTCTTGCCCGTTCCATGAATAACGAATACTCCTCTTCGGTCGGTATCTAACCTGAAATTTAGTAAGTCGATTGGTACAAATAAAACAGTTAAATTTTACCACAGAATGCTATTTCGTCATCTTATCAATAGTAATTCGTAATTATCGTGGTAGGTATAGCCTTAATATTATTGACTACACGTTAATGCGGAACGCTGTTCACGAAATTGCTCGAAAAGACGAATGGGCTAAAATTACAGTAGTATATCTTGATTTGTGCAATGCAAAAAAAACCAATATACGGCTTATTATACGTGTAGATGAAAAAAAAATCGCCGTAATTGTTATTTTTTCTTGAATTATTTAAAATGCTGTTGTAGGATTTTTTAACTTAGTGCTTTTTCTGGTAGTGATTGAACATTACATGTCGATAAAGCCTTTCTTGTAAGTAATGTCTTGAATCGAGTATTTCTGCTGATTTTTAAGACCTTAATATTTTTTTTGTCTTATATTTGACACTTTTTTGATGGTGTGTTTTCGCGTGCAAAGGGCGGAGCATACATCGTATCGTATGTGCTCGTTATACGAGTGTATTGGTAATGTATTATGAAAAGGAGGAGTGGTTTTGCCAGAAGGTACAGTAAAATGGTTCAGCGACAAAAAAGGCTATGGTTTTATTGAGCAGGAAGATGGAAACGATGTATTTGTTCATCATACTTCTATTGAAATGCAAGGTTTCAGGACTCTATCAGAGGGTGAACGTGTTTCCTATGAGCTCGAAACAAGTGAACGCGGCTCAGCTGCAAAAAATGTTATGAAGGTCTGATTTTAAAAAGAAAAAGAGACCTCCGGTTATTTGGCCGGAAGTCTCTTTTCCTGATTTCTTTCGAAAGTACGCACGATGTATGGCATACAGGCCGCTTATCCTATCGCCGGAAAGATTTTTCCAGACTCTGGTTACTCCATCTGATCCAGGTTGGTCGTCCGTGTGGGCAGAACGAAGGCGTTTCGCATGCGTCCATTTGTTTCAGGAGATACCTGATTTGCGTATCTGCAAGGGGCTGATTTGCTCTGATTGATCCATGACATGCCATAATTATCAGGCACTCATCAAGGGCGTCTCTTAATGTTGCCGTGTGTCCGGATACTAATAATTTCTCTGCGATTTCTGTAACAAGATTTGTTATAGAGCCTTCGGATAGGACCGCCGGGACAGATCGTACTGAAAATGTATTCCCGCCAAAATGCTCAATATCGAGCCCCATCTCTGACAGATCTGAAGTTATTTTTTCAAGTGCTGAAGCTTCTTTATAACCAAGCTCAATAGTTTCAGGCAGGAGTAATGCCTGTGACTCTACTTTTGTGTTTTTAAACTTTAATTTCTCAAATACAATTCTTTCATGAGCAGCATGCTGATCAATGATTATCAAGCCATCGCCGGAATCGCATAATATATAAGTATTTCGCAACTGACCAATTACAGTCAGATCTGCAAAAAAATTTTTCTCCCAGAGCTCACTCTGTTCGGAAGGAATTGAGGATTTACTCGCTTCAGCAGTCGTATTTTCGAATCTTTCAAGAGATTCAGGAATACTTTCATCCTGTCGACTCCTTTTAGACAGATCGCTAACCGTGTCCAGACCTTTAAATTGAAGGGGCTGTTCCTCAATTCGCTGTCTCTCAGCAACTGGTTCTGAAATGTAGTCCCATGTATCTGTATTTTTCTCCGCATCTTTTGTGGTATTTATGGTTTTTGGGCTATTATGCAAAAATGCCCACTTGCCTTTTTCAGCACTTTCAATAGTATCAGAAACGGATGACTTTACTGCATTAAAAACTCTCTGGTGATCTGCGAACCGGACTTCATGTTTGGTCGGATGGACGTTTACATCAAGTTGATCAAAGGGTATGTCAACAAACATGACACCAACAGGGAAACGCCCCTTCATCAGTCTCAGACCATAACCCTGGATCAGCGCATGAAGGAGTTTTCTGTCTTTTATGTATCGTCCGTTGATGTAGATATAAATCCTGTTCGATGTTGACCTGTTTACATCCGGGGACGATATCCATCCGTCTATTTTCAGATAGGTATCTTCAAAGGAGACCTGGTGAAGGCTATTTTTTAAATCGTTGCCAAGGACGTCAACAGCTCTGTCATAAGAACCATTTGCCTTTGGCCAGCTTTTAACAATTTTCTTATTGTGGGTCAGTCGAAACTGAACATGCGGCCAGCCAAGCGCAATGCTTGCAATAATATCGGAAATGTGACTCATTTCGGTGCTGATGGTTTTTAAAAATTTACGCCTTGCCGGCGTGTTGTAAAACAGTTGTTCAACTGTAATCATGGTGCCGGGAGGTGCGCCGGTTTCACTGACTTTTTTTACTTTTCCGCCTTCAATGTAAACTTCTGTTGCGATATCAGATGAATGTTCCCGGGTAATTAGTGTGAACCTTGAAACGGAGGCAATACTAGGGAGTGCTTCCCCCCTGAAGCCTAAGGTGTTAATAGAAAAAAGATCATCATCATCGTATATTTTACTTGTTGCATATCGCTCTATGGCCGTTAGTGCATCATCGCCGGACATGCCGGAACCATTATCAGATATCCGTATAAGGTTTTTTCCACCTTGTTCAATTTCAATGTTAATGATTGAGCTGTCTGCATCAAGCGCGTTCTCTATCAGCTCTTTAATTACAGAGGCGGGTCTTTCAACAACCTCGCCTGCAGCAATTTTGTTTGATAGTATTTCAGGAAGAATTCTGACTTTTGACATGATCGTTATTCTTTTTTTGTATAAAACCGGAAAAGAAAATCAGAATCTTTAGGCGACAGGTTGAATTTCATGCCTGCCTCATCAAGAAGTACCAGTAGTGTCTTTTGTGAATGCTCAGTTTTTTCCTGATCAATCCACCTTATAGCCTTTTTGATCCCATCGCCTTCCGGCATAATTGTACTCATAGAAAATCTCCCAAATTAAATCTCAGCACGCTTTTTGTGAAAATCTGTCGAATTCTCAAAATGCCATGCGGCTTTTAAAAGTGTTGCTTCATCAAAGTGTTTTCCCATTAGCTGAAGTCCTATCGGCAGGCCCTTTTTTGAAAAACCGCAAGGGACACTTATTCCAGGGATGCCTGCAAGGTTTGCCGATAATGTAAAAATATCTGAAAGGTACATTTTAAGAGGGTCTTCAGAATTTTCGCCTAATGCTGGTGCCGGTTCAGGTGTCACTGGAGACAGAATGATGTCACAGGTTTCAAATGCTTTATTAAAATCTTCAGTAATCAACGTTCGTACCTGAGACGCTTTTTTATAGTAAGCATCGTAATAACCGGAGGAGAGCGCATAGGTACCTATAATAATTCGTCTCTGGACTTCCAGGCCAAGGCCATTTGATCTGCTCTTTTTATAGAGATCAAGGAGGTCATCCGGGTTTTCAGCCCTGACCCCATAGCGGACACCGTCATATCTGGCAAGATTTGAGCTGGCTTCTGACGGTGCAATGACGTAATAAACAGCGACAGCGTATTTTGAATGCGGAAGGCTGATATCTATAATTTCTGCACCTTGCGCTTTCAGCGTTTCAATGGCAGTATCGATAGCTGTTTTGACATCGATGTCCATGCCCTCAGTGTTAAAATATTCAAGAGGAATACCAATTTTCATCCCCTTGATATCGCCCCCTAATGCTTCTGTAAAATCGGGAACGTCCTCTGGTACAGACGTGGAATCATTTTCATCGTATCCGGAGATAACATTCATCATTATTGCACTGTCATGGACATCTTTCGTCAACGGGCCAATCTGATCGAGTGAAGACGCAAATGCAACGAGTCCAAATCGGGACACACGACCGTATGTTGGTTTCAGGCCAACAACGCCGCAGTGTGATGCCGGTTGTCGGATAGAGCCTCCGGTGTCACTACCAAGTGACCCCAGACACATCTGTGCTGAGACTGATGCGGCTGAACCACCACTTGAACCGCCGGGGATACAAGTCGTATTCCATGGGTTTTTAGTCGGTTTAAAGCCGGAGTTCTCATTGGTTGACCCCATGGCAAACTCGTCCATGTTTACTTTTCCGACGATGACTGCACCTGCAGCCTTAAGCTTTGTCATAACTGTTGCGTCATAGGTCGGAATAAAATTTTTAAGTATTTTTGAGGCACAGGTTGTTTTTATCCCTTCAGTGCAAATCAGGTCCTTGATTGAAATCGGAATTCCTGTAAGAGGGGCCGTTTTCCCATCTGCAATAGCTTTATCTGCAATGTCAGCCTGTGCAAGTGCGCCTTCCTGATCGATGGTGATAAAGGCATCTATTTTATTTTCAACGGCTTCGATTCGCTCAAGTACGGACTCGGTTAATTGCCGTGATGTTATTTCTCCGTTTTTGAGTTTTTCAACAGCTTCGTGAATTGTTAATGTATATAATTCCATATTAAATCTCCTTTCTTAACCGACAATCTTTGGGACAACAAAGCATCCGTCTTCATCTTCAGGTGCATTCGCAAGCGCTTTTTCTGTACCGGGATGCATTTTTTCAATGTCCTCTCTGAAGGCATTGGTAAGAGATATTGCATGTGTGGTAGGGAGGACGCCTTCAGTATCGAGTTCTTCCAGCGTATCAATGTATTCAAGGATGTTTCCTACCTGACTGGTCAGCTTATCCACCAGAGCATCATCCAGCTCGAGCCTGGCAAGTTTTGCTACATTTACAATTTCTTCTTTTGATATCTTCATACTTCTCCTATCTGGTGACTAAAAAACCGTCAACTTTATTTTTTTCAAGTCGTGCAAGGGTCTTTTTCGCATCAATTCTATCTTTATACGCTCCGATTCTAACCCTGTACCAGACCTCATTATCTCTAACTACAGCCTTGACATAGTACGCGGAATATCCTTTCCGGACAAACCGATCGACTGTCTTTTTTGCCTCAGTGGCACCCTTAAATGATGCCACCTGAATCGAATATTTATAAATGCTGTTGTCTTTATTGCGTACGGTCCTTTTTACAGCTTTTTTTATTGGGTTTACTGCTTTTTTAACGACAGCATTTTTAATAGGAGCATAGGGTGTTTTTGTTCTTTTAACTATTGATTTAACTTTAACCGGATATTTTTTTTCCTTATTCTTTTTAGTCTTTTTCTTTGGTCTTTCAGAGGACTCTTTTTTTTGAAGGGTTTCATAGAACGCCAGTTCAGGAGTATCATCTATGACTTCGATGTTTTCATTCTTATGGGTTTCCAGCTGCTTTGCGTATTTATTTATGTCCCCTGCAAGTTTTTTTTGACCAAGATCAACCTTTATAGACCCTCTGCCAGTCAATGTTCCTGCAAAAAACATCATAGCAAGCGAAAAGACAAACAGGCTACACCACCCTGCTGCTTTTTTACCTGATAAAACCAGAAAAGGTTTTTTTTCCTGAGTTGTATTTTTTGCCTGTTTCATTATCTATCCACCGGTTATTGTTCGGATCAGCCTGCTGATTAATCTACATTTTGTCCGGAGCCGAAACTCCTAAGAGTGTCAGGCCATTTTTAATAACCATTTTTACTGCGCAGATCAGATAGAGGCGACCCTGTGTGAGATCCGTGTCGTCAGTCAAAACCTTGTGCTTGTTAAAATAGGAATGAAACAGGGACGCAAGGTTCGTCAGATAATACGTTATTTTATGAGGTTCTAATTTTGTCGCAGCTGTTTCAACGGTCTCCCCATAACGAGCAAGTGCTTTTAAGATGGCAATATCTTCCGGTTCCGTTAATTTTGCTACACCCGCATCTGTTTTTTCGATTGCGTTAATGCCTTTTTCTTCAGCTGCCTTACGTATAATGCTTGAAATTCTGGCATGGCAATACTGAACATAATATACCGGGTTATCATTGGTTTTTTTCTTTGCAAGTTCAAGGTCAAAATCGAGATTACTTTCATAGCTTCTTGAAAGGAAGATGAACCTTGCAGCATCTGAACCGACTTCATCAATGACATCTTTAAGTGTTTCAAACACACCACCTCTGGTTGTCATGGCAATTGGTTTGCCATCACGAAGCAGGGCAACAAGCTGAATCAGAATAACATCAAAGTTATCACTTTTTGTACCGGTGGCTTCTATGGCGGCATTGATACGGTTAATATAGCCATGATGGTCTGCACCCCAGACATCAATAACACGGTCAAATCCACGATCGTATTTATCTTTATGATATGAAATATCAGATGCAAAATAGGTTGTCTGACCGTTGCTTCTGACAACAACTCTGTCTTTTTCATCGCCATAGTCAGTTGTTCTGAACCATGAGGCACCATCATGGTCATAGACGATTTTTTCCTCACGAAGTTTTTCGATCGATTTATCAACTTTACCGCTGTCATAAAGCGTCTGCTCAGAGTACCAGTTGTCAAAAGTAACGCCAAAGGCACCGAGGTCGTCTGCAATGCCTTTCAGAATATTGCCCGCAGCAAATTTTGCACAATGGGTGACAGCCTCCTGTTCATCCATATCAAGAAGAGCGAGTCCCTGTTCTTCTTTAACGGTTTTTGCAAGATCGATAATGTAATCGCCTTTATAGCAATCTTCCGGAAAGTCGATCGATACACCTGCCAGTTCTTTATATCGGGCAAATACAGAGATACCTAATGTATTAATCTGGCGGCCTGAATCGTTTATATAATATTCCTTCTGGACATCATATCCGGCAAAAGAGAGAATTCTGGCTGTACTGTCCCCAACGGCTGCACCACGTCCATGGCCAACATGAAGAGGGCCAGTCGGATTGGCACTGACAAACTCAACCTGAATTTTTGTCCCTTTTCCCATATCCGAAGAACCGAATTTATCATTTTCGGCATGAACGTCATCGAGTATATACTGCCAGGATGTAGGCTTTAAATGAAAATTGATAAATCCCGGGCCTGCAATCTCAACTTTTTCAATGTTTGGATCATCAATGTTTTTTTGAACGGCTTCAGCTATTTTACGGGGAGCCATTTTTTGAATTTTTGCCATTACCATGGCGATATTACTGGAGAAATCTCCCTGTGAATCATTTTTAGGTTCTTCGATATTTATTTCAGGGAAATCATCTGATGAAAGTTCACCTGCGTCATAAGCCTTTTTAAGGGCTGTAATTACACTGCTTTTTATTATGTTTTTCATATCTCTCTCTTGTTGATTTTAATCAATAACAACTTGTTAAATAACAGTCCTTAATATGAATTTTACACTTTTAAGTCAAGAAATTAGCGACAATATATAATTGTCGACAAAAAAACAATGTATTGATATACTTCATGCCAAAATCTGACGTTAATTAATTACGACAGTATTGAATAAAACCTACTATAAATGAATTTGAATATGGGGTTATAAATGGCGTTTCAGGTTACCGGAAACCTTTCTGAACAGATTGCCGACTATCTTACTGATAAAATTGTACGTTTTGAGCTGGAACCAGGCGAGAGGATCCTTGAACAACGAATTTCTGAAGAATTAGGTGTTAGCCGTTCCCCGATACGGGAAGCGATTCGTATTCTGGATAAATCAGGCCTGATCGAAATCGTACCCCGGTGCGGGGCTAAAGTGACGAAGATGTCGAGAAAGGATGTCGACGGGTTTTGTGATGTGTTGGCATTGCTGCTGGGGCATCTGGTTCAGAAATGACTTGAAAACTGCGATGAGGCTCATCGCATCGAACTGGCAGGGATCTATGATGAAATGGCTGACGCTGCGGATAACGGAAACAGTGAAGTATTTTATGAAGCTCTCGTTAACTTTACCATTGTCAGTCTTTCAGAGGCAAACAATCCTGTATTGTCGAACATCTTTCTGGAATTGTTGCCGAATGTTAAACGGATGCAGTATCTGTCAATTCTTCTTAAGACCGATAAGTTGAAAGAGAATATAAAATTTTTTAAGACTATTATAGGATGCCTTGAGAGTCGGGAGATTAAGAAGGGTGTTGCTGCCATGCAGGATTATGTTATGGCGGAAAAGGATTTTGTCCTTTCTGTGATTGATGATTCAAAGTATGCTCATTATATTGAGGATTAAAGCTATCAGATAAATCGTAGGGGCACGAAGCATCGTGCCCCTACATGATAATCGTTATATCAACCAATGCGGTGTTGATAATTATTTTTCTATCGTTATTGAATTGCCACCCACCCATGTTTTAAATTCATTTGTATAATAGAGATAGGCGCTTGATGCTGCACCCGTGAATGTTCCAGGAATTTCGCCTTTGAGATCAAGGTTTATCTCCCGTGTTTCACCCGGTTTCATCTGTCTGTAATAAAGGACTACATTGCTGCCGGTAACTTCGTAATAATCGACTGTTTTCTTTTCCTGAAGTTCTTTCAGCTGCCATGGCTGTGGGCTCAATCCGCCGGGAATACCGATAATGGCAATGGTCATAGGCAGGCCGTCTTCCTTTTTCAGGTTGGTAAGGGTTGTGGTGAGTCGTACTGTTCCACCTGTTTTAAGACTTTCAGCGTTAAAGGATGTCGTAAGATTGACATCGCATTTATCTGATGCATTCGGCTTATCCGTGCTGTAGTTGATGGCAAAGGTATAAGGCAGGGGGTTTTTAGCTTTTTTGTATCTGATTTCCACCTTGAATTTACCTTCCTGAAAAAAGTTACTTAATGTCTCTTCAGGAATAACAATTTCATCTGTTTCACCTGCTTCATAGGATCTTGAACCCGCTTTTTGTCCGTTGATATAAATCTCTATGGTGCCTGATTCGGCAGTTTTTCTTGAAAATTTTGTATATGCAACAAGCGATTTCAGGGCAAGAACGGTGCTCTGAGTATTGCCAAACCCACCGTAGGATGACCTTGAGCCGAGGATGAATTTAACGCCTTTTGTCAGTTTTTGACCATCCTTTTTATCCGACTTCAAAGATGCAAGTATTGCAAGTGCCGTTGTTTCAACCTTGAGACCAACACCTGTTGAACAGGTGACTGAATGAACTTTTCCTGTCCAGCTGCCGTCCGCTTGCTGGTGTTTCATAAGCTTTGCAAGAAATTTATCTGCCCTGTTGTCCTTAACATTAAAAAGGGCATTGCTAACCAGGCCAAGCTGATACGGATCATCGGATTTTTCAGCATTTTCGCATGCTTTTTCAAGCTCTTTTTTAATCTCAAAGATAAAGCCTGCTTCTGAAAGTGAATAAACAATATAGGCATTGGTAATTTCTTCACTGGCCCGTCCGAAACTGTCTAATGCCTGTTTGCTTCGGGTAAAACCACCTTCACCATCGCGCTTTGCAAGGAGCCAGCTTCCGGTTCGTTTTATCATTCCATCATCAACACCACCAAAAACAGTCTGCATATCTTTGAACTCCATGAGCCCGTATGCGGTTAAGGCTTCATGAGGAGGTGTGGCACCAAACCACTCATACCCTTTATCTTTGGTTTCAAAGGAGGCAAGTCTTTTGTATCCTTTTTCTATAAGATCCCCGGCTTTTTTCATAATCCGGTTATCTTTATGGTCGTTCTCATGCATGTATTGCATCACCATGATATTCGGGTACGTACTTGAGGATGTCTGTTCAAAACAGCCATAGGGCTCTCTTAAGATTGATTCAATCCCTTTTAAAAGATCACTCAGAACAGTAGGGTAAGCCGTAAATTTCGCCTTTATCGTTCCAGCCACCGGTTTTGAAATATTTACACTGAAGGCTTTTGTTTTCTCCTGCCCTGAAATACTGACGCTTACAGGAAATCCTTTTGGCGCAACAGTGACAGGTCTCTTAAACGCATCTGTGTCATTTCCGCTTTTGAATTCTGCCCTGAATACATCTTCGCCCGGGACATTGAGGACATCAAAAGGGAGGTAAACTGTTTTGGCATCGCCTTTAGCAAGGACAATTTTGTCAGGAAAGCTGCCTGCTTTTTTCCATGATGCAGGTGGGACAACTGTCAGCACGCCTTCAATTTTTTCTGTGCTGTTATTGACAATTGTCAGCGGGAGCAGCAATGAATCCCCCATTGTAACTTCAACCGGGATTTTTACATCCATGCTGAACGGCAGCTGGGTATAATGAAGGCTCTCATTTCTGCCTACAAGACCGTCAACGCCGATACCTTCAACGATGGAACGGAATGTTGTGATTTCGTCGGAATTATAAAATTCGATTTCAGCCTTGCCCTTTCTGTCTGTTTCTATATTCCCCTGCCAGAAAATGGTGGAACGGAAATCGGTTCTCTGTTCTCTCTTTGTCGACTGGTAGACTGTTTTCGGGAAGGCACGTGCCCGGTAATAGACCGGGGCATCCTTGACCTGTTCCTGCATTACGCGAATCTTTTTTTTCATCATCCGTTTATCAGCAACAATATCTTCCAGTACTTCCATCTCCTCTTCAACAACCATGTTCATTTTAACAACAGGATCAGCCTTTTCTTCTACAGCCATTGCCATCAGTGGTTCATCCATCGGTGCTTCCATTAACTCCGGCGGCGCCGCTTCTTCAACCACCATGGCATCATCCATAGCCATGCCGCGCTCAACCATTGGCGGTGCAGCATTTTTGGGCCGGGCGAACCATTGTGGGAGCATCCTTTTTCTTACCCGCCTTTTTTGCAGATAAAGAGTTACATGTGAATTATAATTGCTGATATAGGCACTTCCTGAGGATTGCTTGTCCTTTGTAGCGATAAAGCTTTCACCTTCATAAAGATCAATATCCCTGAAAACAAAACGGCCTAACAGGTCTGTTGTAACGGTTTTACCGCTACGCAGCGTTTTTACTATTGCACCGACAACCGGTTTACCGCCATAACGTTCCGACATTACTATACCGTTGATTACAGCTTTTTCAGAAGCATGCTCAGGTGCGTATTGATCTGCTTTAAAGACATCTTTCCAGACAAATCGTCGCCAGCCGTGAGTCAGCATCAGAAGATCCATTGCTTTGCCGGCTTTTTCTTCTTTGTCGTCAAAATAAAAATCAGGCTCATGGATTTTTGTTTTCAGATCGGGCTCAAGGAGAAGTTTGGAAAGAATATTTCCCTCTTTAACATCAGCAAATGAGATTAGTTTATCGTCAGCGACAGAGATTGAAAGTTGTGCCGGTAATGGCAACTCTCTTTCATCAAATACACGAATACTCATCTTCACTTTTTCTCTTGGAAGATATTTTTCCTTGTCGGTTTTAATTCTGACCGTCATTTTTTTATCGCTGTTCACAAAGACAAGGCGTTCAGCCCGTTCAATCTTTTTCGAATCAAACAGTGTTACCATTACAACGCCCATGGGGAAATCATTTGTATCAGTCGTAAATCTGTTTTCACCTTTTTTGGCTTTAAATGAAAAGCTTTTAATCAGCTTGCCTCTTGATTTTGCAACAATGGCAAGGTCTTCAATCTCAGTTGATTTGACAATAATATCAATTTTTTTGTTGTTTTTTACCTTAAGTCCCAGTGTATATCCCCGGGGCAGTGCTTCAGGGATTGCAACCCGATCAGCAATTCCTGCGGGTCTTACAACTTTGATAAAATAATCTTCGCCGGCCTTTGGTTTAAGGTTAAACGATCCTAATCCCTGATGAAAAGTATTAAAATCAGTTATTCGTTTTCCGGCTTTTGTTTCAACAACCCCCCGGATATCAGCAGGTTTTCCGAATTCATCAAGAACCCTGACAGCCACCTTTGATGAGAACCCGGCAACCATATCCCCGCCCTCAGGAAAGACGTCAATATTAAGATTGTTTAAAATTATCGGCACCGACCGTGAGATAGACTCGGTTTTGCCCTGATATGGAATCATGACGTTTAAAAGGCCATCTGCAGAATCGAGTGTCTGAGGCAGGCTGAACAAAATCGTTGCAAACCCTTTTTTGTCTGTTTTTATGGTTTTTTCAAGTATTGTCTTTCCTTTAATTTTGACAATAAAAGGACATTGGATATTTTTAAGCGGTTCATTGGCGAGTGTTTCAACCGCGAGATCAGCCTTGACTTCATCCCCTTTGCCGTATGCTTCACGTTCAAACTCGAGTTTCATTTTCAGCGTTGGCAGTACAACCCTCTGAATCTGAATATCCCTTTCGTAAAAAGCAGGCTCTTTGTCATTCTCCTGCCATTTGGTATAGGCTTTTATTTTGTAAAGGCCGCCGGACATATCATTCTCAAGGGAAATATTACCACTGCCGGTGCCGTTTCGGGCAATAATGGTCAGTTTTTTATCAATATTACCCGAAGGTGCAATAAATTCAACATACAGGATATCGCTCATTTTTGACGGTTTCATATCGGCCCCGTTTCTGACATAGGCCTGAAACCAGATAGTCTCCCCGGGATAGTAAAAAGGCTTGTCAAACATCAGGTAAACCCGGTCTTCAGGTCGTTTCAATTCAAACGTATCTAAATCTGCTTTTACCTGACTGATGAAGCTATTCTCCGGAATCGGGGGGGGAGCACCTTTTCCGATTGATGTCGAGGTCGTCGACACAAGAACTGCCACAATAACGGCAAATATTAATCCGGCATTTTTGATTGATATCATATTTCCTCCTGAATTTTTTTAAGCTTACGGGCAGGTCAAAAAAAGTTTAAGTCCATAAGCAAAATCTGGTGATATGTGGTGATATTGAACGATGCTAATTCTAACAGGTAAAGACTTTTTTTCAATGATTTTTTTTAAGGAAACATAAGGGAAATATAACGTCTGAAATGCAGCAGGGAATAAGAACCGCAAAAAATACTATTATTATTGAAAGCAAAAAAAATGGCAGAGATGCACTGGTTGTATAGGCCAGTAAATAAAACAGACTTGCAAATATTGAAATTCCCACATGTAAAAAATGCGGAAATTTTGATATTTTTGTGTAAATACCAATAAATGATCCCAGAATTGCTGCGCCTGCTATAAACAGAGGACTTTCAATAACCGGTAGGTGAAAATGCGGATGCATTTGAAAGATTGTTGCCCCAAGATAGGGCAGCAGTATATCTGAAACTGACCCAATGGCTATGGAGCCAACTATGCCGACAAAAAGCGCAGTAATCATTTTTGGCCTGTATTTGTACAAAATCCCGGCTGAGGTTATTGCAGAGGCAACAACATGGAGAGGATGAAGAATATGAAATACATGCCCGCCAATTTTCAGATTAAAAAAAAATTTAATCAGAATAACGCTTGAAATCGCTGTAAACGCAGCCATAGCAGTGTATGGAACATGCTGTTTCATTTCATAAAACAAATTTATTGATGATTTCATAATAAAAGACAGTTTAAACAGTTATTGGCGATTTTTATAATATTTGATTAGTGTACGGAAATGATTTTATCAGGTGAGGGCTTTTTATCAATGTTTTTTTATGTTCAGTCAATTTTTATTTCAGAGATGACACCCTGAATAATTTCTTCAATAGTTTCAATGTTAATCGGTTTTGATATAGAATGATTCATGCCGGCTTCTTTGCATTTTACAGCAATTTCATCAAGCACATGGGCAGTCATTGCGATGATGGGGATTTCAGCATTTTCAATTCCGGCTTTACCGCTTCTGATAAGTGTTGCAGCCTCTATGCCGTTCATTTCCGGCATTTCAATATCCATGAGGACCAGATCAAACGAACTTTGCTTCAGCCTTTCAAGGGCTGCGTTTCCATTGGTTGCAATAGCCATGCTATGGCCAAGTTTATTGAGAACAATACTTGTGACCCTGATATTGACCGGATTGTCCTCAGCCAGAAGGATCATGAGCTTTTTTGATGTGGGGTTGAGCTTTTCAGGCGTGTTGGTGGAATCCTTCTCTTCAGGCCTGATTCCCGGATAAAAAGGTATTGTAAAATAAAATGTACTTCCTTGCCCGGCCTCACTTTCAACCCGGATATCGCCATCCATCAGCCCGACGATTCGTTTGCTGATGGCAAGACCTAACCCTGTGCCGCCATATAGCCGTGTTGTTTTTCTTTCGGCCTGTGAGAAGCTGTCAAAAATTGACTCAGTCTGTTCTTTTGGGATGCCAATGCCGGTATCCTGTATGGAAAAAGAGAGATACTCTTTGCTTGCTGCATTGTCGGTAATCTGGTCGAGGTTGATAGTGATGCCGCCTTCATGGGTAAATTTAAATGCATTTCCGGTGATATTGATTAAAACCTGTTTCAGACGTGATGGGTCCCCTTTTACATACCGGCAGTCCACATCCCCGATGTTGAGTTTTAAGTAAAGGTCCTTGCTATCGGCCTCAAAGCTGAATGTTTTTACAACACCTTCAAGCAGTCGGTGGAGATCGAAATCATTGTATTCAAGGGTCAGTTTTCCTGATTCTGTTTTTGAGAAATCGAGAATATCGTTGATGATTGTCAAAAGATGGGTCGCTGAATCCTTGACAGTTGCAAGATAATCGAGTCTTTCATCACGGGTTTCTGCCATCAGAGCCAGATCGGTCATGCCGATAATCGCATTCATGGGGGTTCGTATTTCATGACTCATGCTTGCCAGAAACCGGCTTTTTTCTCTGCTGGCGGATTCAGCCTTGTCGATTGCAACCTTAAGCTCTTCTTCAACTCTTTTACGCTCATTTATTTCATGACGGGTCGTGATGAGTTTTTGCTGAACCTCACCATGGGCCTCTTTAAGTGAGAGTTTATGTCTGTTTATTTTTTTCGAGTAGATAAAACTCAGATATGCGACTATGCAAGTGTATGTGATTATGGCAGTGAGAGATGCAAATGACGTGGCCAGACTTGATTCAGGCGTAAATGTAAAATCGATAAAAAATCCGGTAAGTGCAATACCTCCTGCAAATGAAAGCATCCCTCTGATAAAGAGTCTGTGGCCGCCTGTGGCAAGAAAGTTGATCGATCCCCCAATAAAGAAGGCCGCGCAAGGCCAGAGTTTAAAAGAGATAATAACCATCCAGGCCCCGCACAGAAAGGCTTCAAAGCACATATTTCTGTGTTCTGTTTTTCTCGGATTGTTACTTTTTTTTCCTACCAGATAGGCAAGTTGAGGCCAAAGAATTGTCTGAGCAAAGACAGCAGTCCACAGGTACGGATTTTTGCTGCCATAAAAAAGTGTAACAAAAATTACCCCAAAGAGAAGAAGCCCGAGATTCCGCGGCATATAGTTGAATTTAATCAATGGATGCACTGAGTTCTTTTCCGGTTGCTTCCCGATGGTCTTTTCCATATTCGTCATATAAACTTTAAATTCTCTGGTAAATAGTAAATTCTATACCGAACGCTGTTTGCTGTCAAATGATAACTCTTGGTCAATTTGTAAATATCATATGATTACGGACGTTTTGGACGGTAGTGTAATTAGATTTATTTATTGGATTCTTTAAAATTAATCGCCACGTTTGGCGGGATTGATCATTACTGATGTGAATATTTGAGGGAATGCTATGTTTCCTTAGAATGATACTCACATAAAAATAATCATATCAATATGTAATGTACTTCATTGATAAATTAACACCAGGTCTGTTTGAAATATTGCCCCATATTTTATTTTTTTGCCCTGACTTGCCTTGGTATTATAATTATTACTCGAAACCCTTTTATATATAACCTTAAATAATAAAAGAAATTGAGATTTATTAATGCCTGCTGTATATTTATTAAATTAATCCTAAACTTTCTTTAAATCAACAAACCGACTGAATTTGTAATTATTATCAATTTTAATTGATGAGTGACCTAATATCGGGGGATTCGTATGATAAAAATAATATTTTATTGTTTTTTTATTATTCTCTTTTGTCAGTTAAATGTTCAAGCAAAAGATCTTCGTATTGCCGGTACAGACTGGTGCCCATACAATTGCGTTGATGAAAATCGACCTGGTATAGTTTCTGAATACATCGAACTTATAGTTCAAAGAGTTGGCATGAACCCTGTTATAGACTTGCTTCCGTGGAGCAGGGCTATAGAACTCGTAAAAACTCAAAAATATGATGTTCTCATGTCTGCCGGTGAAAGTGACTCAAAAGGACTGATAATATCCCAAAAGTTGTTAGACTATCAAATGTGCTTTTATACTCTGCACTCGGGCAATTGGGACTACAAGGGAGTGAAAAGCTTAAATCTTATTCAAGTGGGTGCTATACAGGATTATGCATATAATGAGCCATTTGATAGCTATCTTACAAAAAAGAGAACCAATACGTGGATAATGACTGGCGTCTCACCACATAAAAGACTTAGTGCGATGTTGGATTGTGCACGAATCGATGCATTTGTCGCTGATGAAATACTTATTAAATATCTTTATGGCAACAAATATAGAAAAGCAGGGTGTTTAAAATCGTCACCTTTATATTTGGCATTTAATAAAGAGGTCGATCAATCAATTATTAATAAAATTAATTCCGAAATATCAAAATCTACAGATGAATTAGAAAAAATTGTAATAAAATACACTCCCCTTAATAAATAATAGAATCGTAAAGATGAAGTATGTGATTGATGTCATAAATTATACAAATATCAAAGATTAAATGATGAAAAAAAAATCAGTTTTGAAATATGGATTCAAACAGGGTATTGCTCGAAAGCTGATAGTGTACCTATTGGTTTTTAGTTCATTTGTTACATTAATTCTGACGTCGGTACAATTATATCTGGAATATTCAAAGGACCGTCAACATATCGATAACGAGTTTGAAATAATAAAAAAAAGCCATTTAGAGTCTATGGCTACTAGCTTATGGTCATTTGATGAAAATTTACTGGCGGTTCAGTTAGAGGGTGTTTTACAAATGCATGATATGCAATATATTGAAATCAGGCCCAATGTAGGGAAATCATTGTCCGCCGGAACGATTAAACAATCTAATGTCATTAGAAGAGAATTCAATTTATCATTTCTATATAAAGAAAAAAAAATACCAGTTGGGACATTGGTCGTCGATATTAGTTTGAGTGGTGTATATACCCGGTTAATTGATCGTATTTCCATTATTTTATTATCTCAAACGATTAAAACCTTCCTGGTGTCTTCGTTTATTTTCTTTATATTTTATTCACTGGTTACCCGTTATTTAAATGTAGTCGTAAATTATGTTTCTGATCTTGATATAAACCAGCTTAACACCAAACTTACATTAAATCGTAAACAGAAAAAAACAGGTGAGCCTGATGAATTAGACGAGTTGGTAGCAGGTATCAATAAAATGCGAAATAATTTGTTAATTGATATTACCAAACAAACGCAAATAGAAGAGGCATTACGTCAAAGTGAGAATGATTTAAAGGCATCACAGCAAATAGCTCATTTAGGCAGTTGGCGTTTGGATTTATCGACCAATCAGGTTATTTGGTCGGAGGAGTTGTACAAAATGTATGGATTTGATCCAACGCTTCCTGTGCCACCTTATACAGAGCATATGAGATTGTTTACTCCTGAAAGTTGGGGCATATTATCAAACTCATTGGCCATAACAAGTGAGTCGGGAACTCCTTACGAGCTTGAGTTGGAAACAGTGAGAGCAGATGGAAGTAATGGCTGGATGTGGGTACGTGGAGAGGCAATAGCCGATTCAGCAGGTAATATTACTAATCTTTTGGGGGCAGCCCAGGACATAACAGAACGAAAACAGGGTGCTGAAAGATATAAAAAAACCATAGAAAGTTCTATTGATGGATTCTGGATTACTGGTATGAAAGGAGAGTTTCTTGAAGTCAATGAAGCATATTCAAATATGATTGGATATAGACGGGATGAACTCTTGGGAATGTCAATTTCTGATATTGAAGTGCTTGAAAATACGGCGGAAATAAAAAAACGAATGTCGTCGATAATAAGTAATGGCAGTGAACGGTTTGAAAGCCAGCATCGGCATAAAAAAGGCCATATTATTGATGTCGATATAAGTGCCACTTACATACAAGATAGTGGTGGCTTATGCTTTGTATTTCTTCGGGATATAACTGATCGTATCCGTATGGAAGAACAACTTAGGCAAGCGCAAAAAATGGAATCTATTGGAAACCTTGCTGGTGGTATTGCCCATGATTTTAATAATCTTTTATTCCCAATTATCGGTATGTCCGAAATGCTGTTAGAAGATCTTCCGCATGACAGCCTTGAACATGAAAATGCTCAGGAAATTTTCAATGCCGGTAAAAGAGCAGGAGGTCTTGTTAAGCAAATTCTCGCTTTTAGCAGGCAATCGGAACATAAGTTGACGCCTGTCCGAATCCAGACTATTTTAAAAGAGGTACTTAAACTCTGTCGTTCAACGATACCGGCTAATATTGAACTTAAGGAAGATATTGACTTGAATTGTGGTTTAATAATGGGCGATCCTACGCAAATACATCAGGTGGCAATGAATCTAATTACAAATGCTTTCCATGCGATAGAAGAAAAAAACGGGATAATAGATGTCACTCTCAAAAAGATTCAGTTTGATAAGGATGAAATACCTGGCAACTCATTACTCCCTGGTCAATATATTAATCTATCAATAACGGATGATGGTACAGGGATGCCGCATAGTGTTCAAAAGAAAATTTTCGATCCCTATTTTACGACCAAAAATACGGGTAAAGGAACCGGCCTTGGGCTTGCTGTTGTCTATGGTATAGTAAAAGAACACAAAGGAGAGATTAACGTATACAGTGAAGAAGGACGGGGTACTACTTTCAATGTCTATCTACCGTTGATGAAAACAGCATTAACACCTGATTTAGTCAATCAATCTTTAACGTTACCAACTGGGACTGAAAATATATTGTTGGTTGATGATGAAATATCAGTCGCCAGACTCGAAAGTCAAATGCTTTCAAGACTTGGTTATCAGGTTACAAATTTAACAGATAGCTTTGAGGCATTGAATGAATTTAAAACGAATCCGGAAAATTTTGACCTGGTTCTTACTGATATGACCATGCCGAACATGACAGGCGATCAACTTGCCAGGGAGATTTTATCTATAAAGCCGGAAATGCCCATTATAATTTGTACGGGATTTAGTGAACGGGTAAACGAAGACCAGATTCGGGATATCGGAGTGAAAGGGTTTCTAATGAAACCTGTTGTCAAATATGACATGGCTCAAATGGTCAGAAACGTTCTGGACGCCACTAAAATTTTATGAAGAGGTTTAGCTACATATTACTCCCACAGAACTTTTAGAAGGAGAGGGTTGAGGAGAGGACTGCCTTGAGGTAAATCGACTTTTCAACATAACTCCTGCCGTGATCCCCGCTCAAAGCCCCGTCAATCGTTAATTGTCCCAGTTTAAACCCGCCTCCGATCGTTCCTCCGACTTTAGGCCATGGAATATCCCCCTGAACATTACCCAATGTGCTTGTCCAGGCAATCAGCGGTGCAATAAGTCCGCCTCTGACGAAATAGTGCGAATAGAACTTTTTTTCTGCGCCTGCGCGTAAAATCCAGAACCGGGCTTTTTTAATATTGGATCCGCCATATTTGCCGATAATTATTTCATTATCAATTGAGAGACGGTACCCGTTAAATATTCCGGAAGCCCCTATCGTAACCTGTGCGGGAAGTTTAAAATCAGCTCCCTCTGGTCTGTCGTGGCTTGTGTATTTGGATTCCTGAGTATCAATAATATGTTTTGCCATAAGGCCGAGTTGTTTGCCATTCTGCAGTTTATACAACACCCCTAAATCGATGGTCTGAAGATCGAGGCCAAGTTCGTAAAAGGAGGGGGCCGGGCTGCCAGCCTGGCAGAGGTTGGTCACTCATTCAATAAACATGTAATTCATCCCGAAGGAAAGATTTTTATTGAAGCCGGGTGAAAATGCTGCTGAGAGTCGAATGTCCCGGGTTGTTGAATCGACCTTTCCTGAATAGTTTTCACCCACATCTACCATGGAGAGATCAAGCACATGCGATGGGGCCCCTTTCCATGTGCCGCTGCCACTATCGCCTTTAAATCTCAGACGGTTGATAAAGCTGATACCGAAGCTTGTATTGAATGCTTTTAAAAAAGAGACAGAAGGCGAATAGATGATGGTAGCTGTGCTGAAGTCTTCAGGGGTTTCTGCAGATACATAGAACTGTGCGCCTTTAAGTTCTGTGAGTCCAGCCGGATTCCAGAAAACGGCTGACGGATCATCCGCAACAGAAACAAATGCACCACCCATGCCGATGGCTTTTGCGCCGATTCCCATGCCGAGGTCAGATCCGTATAACTTGCTGAATGAGACATCCGCATATGTGCTTCCTGCAATAAATAGAGTAATAACGATAAGAGGCATAAAAAAAATAAGCCGAAAAATCTTTGTTATACACTGTAATTGCATGTCATTCATTCCTTTTGAAATGAAGCATCTAATAATATAATTACCGGCTTATCTAAATCACCCCGGCAATATCCGTCATCATATTAATAAAAGAGAGCGACTGTTTCAAGTCGTCTTTGCAGTCGAGCACACTTTTACTGAATTTTATATCAAAGAGTTTGTATCCGTATATTGCAAAATACATGGAATTTTGAATGATGGAAATTTTCAGAAAAACCCCGTTCTCAAGAAGAGACTGCGGGTCAGTAGCACCGCCCATTTTCGATTCATTAATTACTTTTAGCTTTTCTGTTACTTCAATGATTTTATCGATAAGTTCGGGCGAAATAATTTTAAGGGCTTCCTTTTCATCTTCACAATAGAGTTTAAAGTTATCATCAAATTTTGCAACGCCGGTTTTAAGGGATTTTCCATAATCGGGTAAGAAGTGTTTAAGCATGCCCATAATAAATCCGGGCAGCTGCATCTTCTCAAACATTCTTGACAGAGGGTCAACCAGTATTCTGTTGTTTATCGTCTCATTAAGCTCCGCACGGAGGAATAATCCTGAAAAAATATTACTGCTGGTGCTCCGGGTGTCAGAATGTCTCTTATTTGATTTTACAACATTAAGCTCAGAAAATTCCACTGATGTATTGTTAATTTTTCCGCTAAAATGGTCATC
>JQIA01000112.1_pt1 | contig 35477 bp, 25 predicted proteins | sample 811431 | NCBI WGS metagenome assembly JQIA01 (sample SAMN02998118, study PRJNA258478) | marine sediment metagenome | biome: marine; feature: seafloor; material: sediment; isolation source: oil-polluted sediment collected from 3 locations (0.5 km, 0.7 km and 0.9 km)... | place: USA: Gulf of Mexico ...
ATGATTCAGCTCTTGAAGGTGGAAGCGATGAAACGAACATTGACTTCGACAGAGCATATATGAGAATTGTTTCTCCTATCGGTCTATTTATGGTTGGTCGTCAGGAAGGCACTACCTGGGGAACTCCTTTTGCAGATGATGAAGCCGATACAGACAGAATTAAATACGTTCTGCCTATCCCGGTCGGTGATAACAAGCTCTACCTTGCTGCTGTAGCTGAAAAAGTAACAGAAGCAGACAAAGGGTACGAATTGTCCAACAAGGACAATGATAAATATTATCTTGCTGCTACTTATGTAGCTGAAAACTTCAGAGCAGGTTTTTTAACAGCGTTTTACCATTTTAATACCTTCCAGGATCCAGGCCAGGCGACTCAGTACAAAGCACTGAATGATGCCGGTGGCGCAGAAGCTGCTCAACTTTATGCAGACCACAACGCAATGGCAATGGGTGCAGGTGCGGCAGCCGCAGCAATACACACTGGTGTTTATAATTCAGTCTTTCCTGGGGCTCTAGACGCACTAGGTACAGGTACAGCTGCAGCAACAGCAGCAACAACTGCAGCCGATGGATATGTAGCAACAGATGTAGCCTACAACACATATGTGGCCGTTCAAAATGCTCATCTGGCGTCAGCAGCTAGTTATGCGCCTGCTTATGCAGCAGCCCAGACATTTTTGTCAAATCCAAATGGCCAAAGTGCCTCGGCTAAAGTATATCTTCTTTCTCCGTACTTCACAGGTAAATTTGGGAATTTGGGAATCACCACTGAATTAGACTATATCACAGGAACAGCTGAGTATAAAGATGCGCCAACAAATGCAGAGGATAAAGATGTTGCGGCTTATTCATTCATGTTTGAAACTACTTATGAAGCTGGTCCTGCAGGTTTCCAGATAGGTTTTGCAACTCAAAGTGGTGACACTGATTTCGACGATGATGATGTTGAGTCAATGGGATATGTTTCACCGGGTGCTGACTGGGCAAAGATGTTTATACTCTCTTCATCAGGAAGCGCAAATGATGGTGCTACCCATGGTATGAATACTTCTCTTGGTGGTGGCCTTGGTAACCATGCTGGTGATGGTTTTGGTAGCGTTTATACGACTCTTCTTTCCGGTTACCAGATGTTTTATTTAGGGGCTGACTATGACCTGACTGAAACCATGAATATCGAAGCTCTCATGGCTATCTCAAAAGCAGATGATGCACCTGATACTTTTGATGATGATCAGGGATATGAAGTTGATATTAATTTCACATGGAAATTGATGGAAAACCTTGAATACAGCGGAACTGCTGCCTACCTTGCAGCAGGTGATTATTGGAAAGGTGAAAATGAAGCAGGAGATGGGGAAGACACTCTGTCATTATATCATAAATTAGAACTAACATTCTAATCTAAGTTTTTCACTTTATCTAAATAAAGTATTTAAAGCCCGGGTCTTTATTGACCCGGGCTTTTTTATTATGTATACTCCTTGTAATCAAATTGCGCTAATGTAGAAAAACTTGTTATCGGGTCTAATATGAGAAAAATTCTTTATCTTTTTGCTTTTAAATTACTTTGTTTTACATGCGTATTTTCTGGTTATTGCCAGAATTACCCTGTAGTTGAAAAGCTTAATACCGGTTCAATCGACTGGACAAACAGAACAATAACCGCAAGTGGAATTAACTCTCATACAAAAACTAAAATCACCGAAGATGGTAAAAGCCAGCTTTTTAAAAAGGCTAAAATCAAGGCTTCCAAAAATCTATTTACAACAATGGGCAGCATTCAGATAAAGTCTGAAAAAAAACTGGATGATTTTATTGCTTCACGGCAAGATCTTCTTAAACAGATACAACTGATGATAAATAACGCTAAAGTAATAAAAAAAGAATACCGGCCAAATGGTTCCGCTGAAATTATACTTCAATTAAATCTCGACAAAGGCCTTGCACAACTTATCCTGCCTGAGGAAATTGTTCAGATTGAGCCAATTAAAACATTTGCAAAACAACCACAAAAAGGACAAAACAGTGAATATACAGGGATTGTTATTGACGCAAGGGGACTGAAAATAACTCCTGTCATGTCGCCTAAAATCCTGGATGAGAATAACAAGGAAGTATATGGACCAGCCTTTATCAGCAGGGAATATGCTGTCCAGCACGGAACAGTACAATACGTACATAAAATGACTGAGAATGAGAGAATTGGATCCAAACCGATTGTTGTTACCGGGCTGAAAAGCTCGCCAAAAAGCAACTCTGATATTATTATCAGCACTGCAGACAGCTCAAAACTTCACAGCAGTTCACATAACCTTGATTTATTTCATCAGGGGAGAGTCGTTATCGTTATAGATAACAGAAAGCAATAGACGTAAGAATCAGTTAAACTTAACAACAGGTTTTCCGTTAATTAGTTCCAGCCTTATTTTTGCCTGCGCATAGAGTTCTATACACTCCGGGAAAAGCTGCCATTCAAGATCCAAGCCCTTTTTTTTGACATCATCCAATGTATCATCAGCTTCAATAGTAAAAGATTTTTGCCCGATAATTGGGCCGGAATCTTCACCGTAATCTATGAAATGAACTGTGCAACCACCAACTTTACAACCATAATCATAGGTATCTTTGTACCCATCGACACCTGGAAAAGAGGGCAGTAGAGCGGGGTGAATATTTATAATACGAGGAAGTTCCCCGTTGTTTACCTCATCAATAAAGTAGGGAGTAAACGTTCTCATGAAACCCGCCAGAACAAGAATATCAAATTTATAGAGTTTCATCTTTTCTATCAGGTCTGCTTCAGCGGCAATACGGGTTTTAAAAAAAGCATTAACCTTATCCGGCTCAGCACCCTCTGGAAAAAGACTTTGTTTTTTCAATATTTCTTCAAAATCAACATCATCCGGAAGAGTAACAGAGTCGACATTCTCCCTATATGATTTTATAATTTTTGAATAATCGGTAACAAACGTTGGGATAGAAACCGCATCTGCCCTTTGAAGCCCTTTTGCGTCAGGATTATCGGTGCCGACAAAGACTATTTCAGCAGATAGTTCACTAGCCAGACAGGCATCAATAATTGCCTGAAGGTTGGATCCTCCACCAGAAATCAACGCTCCAATTTTCAACTTATTCATCCGTTTCCCTCAACGCTATTTCATCTTTTTCAAATCAAGCGTCTTTGCTATCTCTTCCGACATTCTTGAGACAAAAACACCCATATCGTCTCCTGTGAGAGGCTTACCTGCTTCAGGGTATTTTTCTAAATCATCCGGTTTAATCAACACAGGATAATTGACAAGCTCTTCATTCGGTACAACTTCGAACTCTGGTGGGAAACTGTTTTCGAAATACATTTCCTGAAAACCGGAAAACTTTAAAGCATGGGCTGTTGAATCAATAATGGCAACAGCATTTTTATCTACAATCCCAAGCTCAACAGCTTTTGTAAGCCCGGCAAGTGTTTCTCCGCCCTGAGTACAGGCTATATGACCGTTCCTATTGGCAAGAAGTTCCCAGTCCATAATGTCCTGCTCAGCAACTTCAACAAAAAACACATTCTTTTTATTTGAAACCTCATTGTACTTTTCAACCAGGTGAACAACGCGAGGCATTGATACAGGGTTTCCAATCATTGCAGCCTGAGCAACACTCGGTTTCACTGTAACCGGAACAAATTCACGTTTTTCTGCATCAGGTTCCAGATAATACTTATAAACAGGATTCGCATGGCTTGACTGAACACCGATAATCTGAGGTAAATCTTTTATGATACCGGCATCATAAAATTTGAGGAATCCATTGATCACAGCTGTGATATTGCCAGCATTCCCTATAGGAACTATCACAACCTTATCTTTCATTTCATAATCAAAATCCTGTGCAATTTCATAGGAGTATGATTCCTGCCCCAAAATTCTCCAGGCATTTTTTGAATTCAAAAGTGCAACTTCGTATTTTGAAGATAAATCTTCAACAACCTTCATACAATCATCGAAAACACCCGGTATCTCAAATACCGAAGCACCACTTCCAAGTGGCTGTGACAATTGCTGAGGTGTTACTTTTTTACTTGGTAAAATAACTGCAGATTTAATCGCTCCCTTTAAGTATGAGGCATATAATGCGGCAGCAGCAGAAGTATCTCCGGTAGAGGCACATATAGCAAGAACGTCAGAAACTTTCCCCCCCTGAATCAGATAGTTGATATAACTTAAAGCACTAGCCATACCTCTGTCTTTAAATGAAGCACTGGGGTTCTGACCATCATTTTTGAAAAAGAATCTGGCTCCCACTTTCTCTTGAAGAAAAGAGTTTGCTTCAACAATTGGTGTATGCCCTTCTCCAAGATAAACAACAGACTCAAGCGGAACAACAGGCCCAATAAACTCATGGTACCGATAGATTCCTTTAAGGGCTGGGATATTCAGCATTTTTCTATAATCAAATATTTTACGCCACTCTTCACCTGATACAGATTCCACTTTTTCAGGTTTGTTATCATGGAGTAAAAGAACCTGTCCACAATCCGGGCAGACGTATAAAAGACTGTCAATACCAAATTCACTTTGACAGCCAAGACATCTGTATATTAATTCGCCATTATCTTCAGGGATAAGGTTCGACTGAACACTTTCCGGAAAATCTGTTATTTTCATTTTTCAATCCTCTCTAAGCCGCCCATATAAGGGACAAGCACTTCTGGTATTTTTACTGATCCGTCAGCCTGCTGATAATTTTCTAAAATTGCCGCAACAGTTCTGCCAACGGCAAGGCCGGATCCGTTCAAAGTATGAACAAGTTTTGTGCCTTTTTCACCCTTTGTTTTAAACCTGATAGAAGCCCGTCTTGCCTGAAAATCTTCAAAGTTACTGCAGGATGATATTTCTCTGTATTTATCCTGTGACGGCATCCAGACTTCAAGGTCATATGTTTTGGCAGATGAGAAGCCAATATCACCCGTACAGATTGTAACCACACGGTAAGGGAGCCCAAGGAGCTGTAAAATGGCTTCCGCATCATTTGTAAGGGATTCAAGTTCATCGTATGAAGTCTCAGGATTTGCCAGTTTAACCAACTCAACTTTATTAAACTGGTGGAGCCTTATAAGTCCTCTTGTATCTTTCCCGTAAGAGCCCGCTTCTGCTCTGAAACAAGGTGTAAAGGCAACAAACTTAATCGGAAGGTCTTCTTCACTTAAAACCTCTTTCTGATGAATATTGGTTACAGGAACTTCTGCGGTCGGTATTAGATAACTATCCAGTCCGTCAATTTTAAAAAGATCTTCTTCAAATTTTGGCAGCTGACCAGTACAGGTCATCGCATTTTTATTGACAATAAAAGGAGGAATCACCTCTTTATAACCGTGCTTATCTGTATGCCTGTCGAGCATAAAGTTCGCCAGTGCTCTTTCAAGTCTTGCTCCGGCTCCCATGTAGAGTGAGAATCTGGCACCTGAGATTTTTGCAGCTCTTTCAAAGTCGAGAATTTTTAGTTCTTCACCGATATCCCAGTGAGCTTTAGGCTCAAAATCGAATACAGGCAAATCACCAATAACTCTTTCAACAGGATTATCTTCATCTGTATTCCCAACAGGAACAGATTCATGAGTCATATTCGGTAACGACATAATCGTTTGCTGAACAACGTCTTCATTTTCTGCAAGAACTTTGTCGAGTTCTTTTATTTTTGAAGAAACTTCCCGCATTTCGAGAATTTTTGCTTCAGCATCTTCACCTGCTTTTTTCATATCGGCAATTTCACCGGATACAACGTTTCGCTTATGTCTCAATTCCTCGAGTTCAAGTAGAATGCTTCGACGCTCAGACTCACAACGTTTGAATGTTTCAAGATCAACGGAATCATTACGATTAGCCAAATTATCCTGAATTATTGACAAATTTTTTCTCACATACTTGATTTCGAGCATAACAATACCTATATTTGGTTTGGATTAATTTCAGTTTGCAATTGTATTTAAGTTACAAAAAACCTGTTTTTATCTGATGTAACGCACACTACTACTGCAAAACTTAATTTTTTACCATGTGGAGATGCTATAGTCAAGTATTCAAGTTGACTTGCTTGTCAATCTTGTATACTAATACTATGATTAATTTTAGAGTTTTTATTGAATTTTATATGATATCTGTTCTGGCGGCCAAAGAAGTCTATCAACTATTCAGACCTCAGACTCTATCTAATACCGGAGACAACGATGGAAGATATAAGTGAAAAAAAACGGGAAATAACCAACAACATCATCAGTAAAATAGAGGCCTTTGAAGAAGACGACCTCAGCCAGAAGCAACTAAACATTGAAAACAGACTGTTTGAGTTTGCAAATTTTCTTGAGGCTGGCATAACACTTTTTTACATAACACGCAGTTCTGAAGTCGAAACCATCAATATTATCAAAAGAGCCCTTGCTGACGGTAAAAAAGTTGCCCTACCCCTTGTTGACAGGGAAGAGAACAAAACAACCATTTTTAAAGTTGATAATCCTGATAAAGATCTTGTCAAAAACGATGAGGGTGTTCTTGAGCCAGACCCGAAAAAATGTAAGGCACTTTTACTGGATCAGATAGATATAGCTATTGTTCCCGGACTTGCTTTTGACGAGAAAGGTGGCCGAATAGGCATCGTGGATAATTTTTATGATAAATTCATTGCAAAATTACCGGTAACAACAAGAAAAGTTGCTCTCGCCTTTGAAGAGCAGGTCGTCACCGTAGTACCTGCAGATTCACGAAACAAACATATCGACATCATCATTACTGATAAAAGAACAATTTATAAAATATAGTCCATAAAAAAGCCTGAGCAGGATCGTCTCCTCTCAGGCTGTTCTGTTTTTCTAGACACCTTAGTCTTAGTATCACTCATCAGGGTTCAAAGCTTCTTCCAAACGTTCAAGATCTGCAACTTTCCCGACAGCAATAACCGTATCCCCTTCCTTGAAAACAGTTTCAAAGGAAGGGTTAAAGATCATGTTTCCGTCCTGTTTTTTTATTGCTATGATAATCAGGTTATATTTCTGCCTGATACCGGAATCTTTCAGCATCACATTAACAAGTTCAGAGGCATCGGAGACGGGTATCTCCTCCATTTGAATATCATCTCGCTTTCGGGTTAATGCGATATCAAGAAAGCTGGTAACAGTCGGCTTTAATATCTTCAACGCCATACGGCTGGCCCCCATATCATAGGGAGATTCAACCATATTGGCTCCTGCAGCTCTTAACTTGGATTCTGACTCCTTATAACTGGTTCGGGCCATGATAAAAATATTCGGATTTAACTGACGAGCTGTCAAAACCAGGAAAACATTTGCCGTATCTGTCGCCAGGGCAGCAACAAGGCATGTAGCTCTTTGAATGCCGGCCCGCAAAAGAGAGGCTTCCGAGGAGGCATCACCTGTAAGGTAAAGCATTTTATCTTCCTCAAGAACCGGAACAAGTGCCTCATCCTGATCAACCACAATTATATCCTGCGGGCTATTGGCAATAAGCTGATGACACAGGACACGACCGATACGACCATAACCGCATACGATAAAATGGTCCTTAAGCCTATTAATCTGTTTATCCAATTTTCTTCTCCCTAAAATTTCCCTGATTCTACCCTCAACCATAAACTGAACAATTGCACCGGCAACATATATAAAAAAACCACCGCCGATTACAATCAGCCCGATAGTAAATAATTTACCAGCCTGATCCATTGAATGCACTTCACTAAAACCAACTGTGGCAAGGGTGATAACGGTCATATACATCGCGTCCATAACACCCCAGCCTTCAATAAACACGTATCCTAACGTACCAAGTGCAACAATACAAAATAGCAGAAACACAGATACGAAAAATTGCCTGCTTCCAGTCACAATTATTTCCTTAGAAGGTTAGAAGAATGTTCAATCATCAACTGATTGTACTACAAAGATCGCCGTTGATAAATGGTTATTATTAAAAGTTAACACCATAGCCTATTATCTTGACGTGTAAAAACTTTATTGATAGTACATTTATCCATGAAAGTTTCAGACAGGAAATACACCAATCGCCGTGATGCTATGGTCAGAAATCACGTCGAGGCTCGCGGGGTTACAGATCCAAAAGTCCTCACAGCACTACGGAAAGTCCCAAGACATCTTTTTGTCAGTGAAGCATTGATGGACCAGGCCTATAACGACTGCCCTTTGCCCATAGGGGAGCAACAGACAATATCCCAGCCCTATATTGTGGCAGAAATGACTCAGGCGCTCCAATTATCTAAAGATGACAGAGTACTCGAAATTGGTACAGGTTCAGGCTATCAGGCAGCAGTTCTAGCCGAGATTGTTTCGAAAGTTTATACAATGGAAAGACAACAGTCTCTATTTCTCAAGACAAGAAAACTCTTTGATGACCTCAACTACTTTAATATCGTAACAAAATACACCGATGGTACTATGGGCTGGAAAGCTGAGAGCCCTTTTGATGGAATTATCGTCACAGCTGGTGCACCAAAAATCCCAACAGCACTGACAGACCAGCTGGCAGTCGGTGGACGTATGGTTATCCCGGTTGGTGATCAGCATTCTCAGGACCTGATTATAATTCATAAAACAGACGAAGGTCTTAAAGAAGATTCCCTCGGCAAGTGCAGATTTGTAAAGCTTGTCGGTAAAGATGGCTGGCATCCACCAGAAAAAAAATGAGGAATAATGAATAATACATCTGAATTAACGTGGAAAGAGGCCGTTTCAAAAAGCCCTGGCCCTGCTTCTCCGAAAGAATTTTTTATTCTTATGCTAAAAGGTCTTTTTATGGGCGTTGCCCATATTATCCCAGGTGTTTCCGGCGGGACAATTGCCCTAATTTCAGGCATTTACCTTGAATTTCTCGACTCAATAAAATCCATCAACACGGACTTCATTCAAAAGCTTCTCTCACTTAAAATAAAGAATGCTGTCTCAGTTATCCATATTCGATTTCTATCAGCTGTTTTTCTTGGAATGTTCATTGCGATCATCTCTCTTGCACAAGTTGCAAGTTTTTTGCTTTCTACCCAACCTGTTGCAACGGGTGCTTTTTTTCTAGGGCTGATAATAGCATCTGCCCTTCTGGTTGGGAAAGACATTAAAAACTGGATGGGGACAGGTGGTCTTGCATTAGTCGCCGGAACAATAGCGGCTTATTATATAGTTGGAATGATGCCCGCAGCAACACCTGAATCTCTATGGTTTATCTGCTTTGCTGGTACAATTTCTATCTGCGCAATGATTCTTCCTGGTCTTTCCGGCGCCTTTATACTTCTCGTTCTGGGGAAATATGCTTATATCGTTGATGCTATAAAAAATCCGTTCAGCATTGAAAATATAACTATTGTTATTGTTTTTTCGGCAGGTTGTGCAATCGGACTTGCTGGGTTTTCACGAGTCTTAAGTTATCTTCTAAAAAAATATTACAATGTTACCCTTGCTGTGCTGACTGGTTTAATGCTTGGATCATTAAGAAAAATATGGCCATGGAAAGAGACGCTACAAACAAAAATCATCCATGGTAAAACCTATATCGTAAGTGAAAAAAATCTAATACCTTCTGAAATTAATACAGAGTTAATTGTTGCTATAATTCTTTGCCTAATCGGATTTTCCTTAATCATCCTTCTGGAAAAGATTTCTGATCGTTATAAAAACAATTAGCTTTAATATTCTCCTCTTGGAAAAAGCTTCAGCCTTTCCTAATGTTAATATAGTTACACCTTAGACACACAACCCAGTTGGTGGGTTCTCCCGCCAACTGACAATTAGTCTGTTTCAGTTTCTATATTAAAAAAGTGATCCTTAACTGTCATCACTACAGCACCCTTTTTATCTGTTCTAAAAATTTTGGTTCCTGCCTTTTTTAATCTCGCCAACACAGATACATGCGGCATATGAAAACGATTTTTCCAGCCTGCTGATATCGTCGCATAAACTGGCTGGACTTTATTTAAAAATTCATTACTCGAAGACGTTTTACTACCATGGTGAGGAACTATAAGCACTGTACTTTTTAAGCTATCACCAACTTGGTCGGCAAGCTCGGCTTCTGCCTTTTTCATAATATCACCGGGGAATAAAAAAGAAATACCCTGATATTCTACTCGCACGACAAGAGAATTGTTATTTGTATTTCTCCATTTATCCTCTTTTTGTTTTTCAATAAAATCATCAAAGGGGTAGAGTATTTCTAATAAAACACCATCATGTAATAATTTCTTATTCAACTCTTTGAATAGTTGATGTTGAATCTTTTTTCTCTTAATACTGTTTTGGAATGTCGCATATCCTTTTAAACGTCGCCCTTGCCCATTACTCCAGACTGTTTTCACATTAAAGTTTTCAACTACATACAGAAGGCCATTGAGGTGGTCACTCTCCGGGTGTGTTAAAACAATTGTATCTACAGTTCGAATTCTTTTTTTCCATAAAAAAGGGGCGATAATTTTCTCCCCCACATCAAATGACTTATTGTCATTAAACCCGCCACCATCAATCAACATTGTTTTGCCATCAGGAAATTCTAATAAAGCTGAGCTCCCCTGCCCGACATCGATTATGGTTACGCGAAAACTGTTATGGAAAAATCTTTTGTGAAGGACAAAAGAGGATTCAACTACAATAACCAGGAGAACAATTGCGGAAACTACTTTGATACCATTTAGACTTATTTTATCCCCGCTCTTCTTTTTGTATACGACATACAGAATCAGAAAAAAAAATAAATAATAGCAAATAATCTCAATAACAGAAGGTGTTACCATCTTAACTGAAGCAAAGGGTAAATCTGCCAGATATTGAATCAGCAACAGTGATTTTTCAAGCACAAAACCCGTCACTTTGATGAGCATTCCCCCTGCAGAAGGGCTAACTGAGGACATCGTTACGGCCAGCAGACTGAAAGGAACAACAAAAAAACCTATAATTGGAATTAAAACAAAATTTGCAAGCATCCCAATGAGTGAGAACTGGTTAAAATAGTAAATAACAATTGGCAGTGTGCCGGTGTAGGCAAGGAAAGATATAGTGATATATGACGTTAATTTGATGTTTAACCGTTGCAGAAGAGTTTTCTCTGAATCATTTCTTTTAGAGTCGGCGTCAACGTTAAGAAGCAGCACTCCTGCTGTAATGGCGCAAACAGCAGTAAATGATAACTGAAATGACACTGAAAACAAAGAAACAGGAGAAACAACAAGGATGATCAAAGCAGCAAGTGAAAGCGTATTTACCAGATCATACTCAGCACAAAAACTATAGGATAACAGCAGCACACTCACCATAATGACAGCTCTCTGTGTTGATGGGGACATTCCTGCTACTAATCCATAGGCAAACACCGGAAACAAGGCCATCAAACCGGCAATACTCAATATTTTCCCACTCCACAATAAACGGGAAGAAAAGGAGAGAAGAAAACAGAAAAAAGTATATGAAAAAACAGCCACAATACCAATGTGGAGTCCAGAAATTGCTAAAAGATGACCCGTTCCGGTCCGGTTAAATGCTTCACGTAATTCAGCCCTTATAGATTGTTTTTTCCCAACGATTAATGCCTTTAAAATACTTTGCGCATCATCACTCTCAACGTTACCTGAAATCAGCTTTATTATGGAATTTTGAACCACCGTAACGGGAGAAGGCTTTGAAAAATGATTCACTTCTAATTTGTTAATACTTACATAGGCACTTCCCCAAATATCTTTAAAGGCCATGAAACGTTCATAATCAAATGCGCCCGGATTTTTAAAATTTCTAAAAAGCCTTATTTTACTTTTAAATGTAATGCTGTCTCCCTTTTTTAGGGTTAAATTATCCCCATAGACACTAACATTTATTTTTCCGGATGTTGGCCTTGTGACGAAATCATTTCCCACGATGGATTTCGTTTTCAATATAAACCGATATCTCCTGTTTTTTTTAACCGGTCTAGATTCAACCGATCCACTTATTAGATATTTTGAATCATCTGCATAAGAAGTAATGTGATCTTTTACATGTTTAAAATCGACATGTGGCTGAATGAGAAGATACCCTGTTGCCACAAACAAAATAAGAGGTGTAAATTTAAGCCTTTTATTAATAAAACTGCAAACTATAATGGCAACTATTGCAGAGGTCGCAATGCCAGTTGAAACAATTATGGCTCCCGGAAAAAACAGACCGATTACCAGGCCAAAAATTACAGAAAGGGCCACTGGGGGCAATGGGCGGTTATAATTTTTATTCTGCATAACAACATGTTCCTTTTCGTAGAACATATACGAACATTCACAATTTATCAATAAATCCTAAAGTTAATTCCAAGTAGTACCGATATATCTACTAGCATAGGGGATTTCTTGCCTATTTGTACGTGTTGTATTCAACTCTGTGGAATTCAAATAACGAGGTTTAACTATGGAATATTGCTTGAATCAGCGTAAAAGGCGCCACAAAAGACACAAAGTTTACTGGGAATGCTTACTTGAAATAGAGACGGGAGATTTCCATCAATATATTCCTGTTCCATTAATAAACATGTCACAATCGGGAGCATTGCTATGCACCGAAGTCGTTTCATACAACAGTCATCATCTCGCAGTTGTAGGGCACAATGATGAATTGAATCTGATTATTCATACACCAAAAAATGAAATTGACTCAAAAATTCAAGTGAAAAGATATTCCTGGAGCAACGACCTGAATGCCTTTGAGGTTGGTGTGGAATTTAAAAAGACATGTGAAAAAAACAAGGAATTCACGTCCTGGCTCGTAAAAAATATTAAGAGATGTCAGGAGCCAGTCTTTATCACTGAACCTGAAGATGAGTCAATGTTGTTTAGTTGTCAATATTAGATATATTACAGGAATGCAGATTTGATTTTCTCTAAAAAAAAAGAGTCCCGAAAATTTGACAGGTATTATCCCAAAGAGAATGCTTATATTGTTTTTACTCCCAATTTTAGTAAAAGAGGACCAATCGTTAATATAAGTAAAGGCGGGCTGGCCTGCCTTTACTTCATTGATAAAAACATTAAAGATAAACAGATTGACAGATGTGCGAGCATACGTTGCGGTACATTTTCGATGGGAGAAATACCATTTCAAATAATATCAGATTCAATCGTTTCGGATAGTGAGCACGGCGGCCAAAGAATCATCAGAAAAAGATCCATTCTGTTTTGCGAACTTGATATCACTCAGGAAAAACAGATAGACTATTTTCTTAAAAACCACACAAAGTGGTCAATAACAAACTATCGCCGAAGAACAGCAGAAAGATTTTCACTTCCCTAAGAGCTATCTGACCCGCTTAATAGCGGCCCCTAACCCTTCAAATTTCTGTTCAACAGCTTCATAGCCGCGGTCGAGATGATAAACACGACTGATGTCAGTAGTTCCGGAAGCGACTAACCCCGCAAGAATAAGTGACGCACTGGCACGCAAGTCAGATGCCATAACGGGTGCCCCGGAAAGCGCTTTAACACCTTTTACAGTCGCTACTCTGCCGTCAATCAGAGAAATATCGGCTCCCATTCTCTTCAATTCTGAAACATGGATAAATCTATTTTCGAAGATTGTTTCAGTGATGATACTGGTGCCCTCCGCAATAGTCAGCATGGCCATAAACTGAGCCTGCATATCAGTTGGGAAACCTGGATAAGGAACCGTTCTAATATCAATACCTTCTATTTTATCAGAGCCCTCAATACGAATATTTCTTCCATCCACAGTCGTTTTTGCACCCGCAAGTTGCAGTTTATGCAACACACCCTGAAGATGATCCGGTTCACAATCTTTAACCAGCACATTCCCTTTTGTCATCGCAGCGGCAACCATAAAGGTTCCGGCTTCAATACGGTCAGGGATAATTGTAATTTCAGCAGGTTTTAATGAACTGACACCTGTAATGGTAATAACAGAGGTTCCAGCCCCTTCTATTTTTGCACCCATCAGAATCAATGCATCTGCAAGGGCAACAATCTCCGGCTCTCTTGCTGCATTTCGAAGGGTTGACACACCATCCGCAAGGACAGCCGCCATAATGATATTTTCGGTAGCCCCTACAGAGACAACATCAAAGTAAATATCCGAGCCTTTTAGTTTATCTGCTGAAGCCTCCACATAGCCATGCTCAAGCTTAATCTCAGCACCTAAACATTCCATCCCTTTCAGGTGGAGGTTAATAGGACGTGCACCAATCGCACAGCCTCCCGGAAGAGAGACCCTGGTCTTTTTTAATCGTGCCAGAAGGGGGCCTAAAACAAGAATTGAAGCTCTCATTTTTCTAACCAGATCGTATGAAGCCTCAAATTTGGAGACACCGGATGCATCAATGGTAACAGTATGACCAGAAGTGGCAACTTTTGCACCAAGATCTTCAAGAAGAAGCTTCACACTTCTTATATCCATTAGATCCGGAACATTCTGGAATGTACATTCGCCATCAACCAGAAGAGCCGATATTAAAATTGGCAATGCGGCATTTTTAGCTCCGCTGATCTTCACCTCACCTTCAAGAATATTTCCACCCTCAACAACAATTCTATCCATAACACCCTCACGCACTTTTTAAAAAAGCCGAACAATTTCAAGCTTTCAGATAAATCATCAAATAATGTTGCTTATTTATGTCAGAATAATAAAAAAGTGAAGTGTTTTGTTTTTAAAGCAAAAAAGATGGCATCGTAAAAAGTCTCATCTGGCTATTTTTACGTGATCATCAAAAAAACATTTTTATAAATTTACCGCTGCAGGGAACTGCTCTACATCTAATGAATCATTTTTGCTCATGAAGGGAATCTCAATCACTATACTGGTACCTTTTCCGTGCCTTGTCTGTAGTTTAAACTTTCCACCAAAAAGATTTACACGTTCCTCCATTCCTCTTAAGCCCATTCGCTTGTTTTTCTGACCTGCTTTTTCCAACAGTTCTTTTTCAAAGCCCAATCCGTTATCTTCAATCCGTAAAATGATGACCGGAAAGGACACAACAAGCCGGATATTGACATGCATTGCGTTAGCATGTTTTTTTATATTATTCAGGGATTCCTGCACCAGACGGTAAATATTTATTTCAATCTCAGGATCAATCATTAGATTGTCAAATCCTGCTGAGAAAAAATCGATTTTAATACCTGTCTTTGTAGCAAATTCTTCACAATAACCCAGGAGGGACGTTCCCAGCCCAAATTCATCCAGACATGGAGGTCGCAATTCATAGGCAATATTCCGAACCGTTTGAATGGAACCATGTAAAACATTTGACATCGTTTTGATTTTATCTGCAATCGAATTCTGCTTATCAGTCTCGTTGTCATCAAAAAACGTTTCACACGAAATTCGCAATGTCGAAAGCTCCTGCGCAACACTGTCATGCAAATCCCGTGAAATCCTTTTTCGCTCTTTTTCCTGAACAAGCATAATTTCTCTTGTCAGCTCCTGAATATGCTTTTCCGCATTTTTCTGCTCGGTGATATCAAGCGAGGTAATGATCGCGCCGCCATCAACAGGAGAGATCTTAATATAGAGATATTGTTCATTATACTTCTGTTCGGGGAATTCTTTTTTTACACCTGCCTTCATACTATCGATAAGTTCAAAATACATATCATTTTCATGCTTTGAGCCATACTCCTTGTACATGATATCACCAATAGCCGGGACACGCCCCGAAGTCATCTTTTTTGCTGAGTTAATTCTGATTATTTTTGCGTCTCTGTCGACAATAATGGTTTCAATAGGATTATTTTCGAAAAGGGTTTTATAACGTTCCTCACTCGTCCGCAATGCATCTTCAACTGATTTTCTATACTTAATTTCCGTCCGAAGCCTGTTGTTCATCTCAGCAAGTGTAAACACCCGCTTATTCAACCTTTCAATAGAGTGTTTTTTTATCGCAAACCAGTTGCTGTACCCAACAGAATTTTTTAACATGACAAGTAAATACACAATAGAGATAACAGCTATCGCATACCCGCCGTCACGGCCGGAAAACATACACCAGGAGGCAAAAGGCAGAATAAAAATTGAAATAAATTTTCTTGCTCTGAAATAATCAGCAGAAAGAACGAATGTGACACTTGATGCAATCCCTATTACATTGATAAAAACAATCAATGTCGGTAATTCAAGTTCGTAGAGTGCAAAGGTTACAATACTAAAACCACTCCAGACAACAGCACCGGCATAGATACCAATAGAAACACAGGATTTTAAAAGTTCATAATCATAGCCTTCATATTTCTCTTTTTTCAGGTTATAAAAAACGACCCGTCTAAAAACAGCAATGGCAATCTCAAAAAAAATGACTGCGCAAATCACAAAAGGATAGTCCTGGTAGTAAGAGGTTGAAAGAATCAGAACGAGGATAGTCACAAGACAGGCAAGGCTTGTAAACTCAATAAAGCCATACAACTTATAATCATCAAAGAAATCATTATCACCCTGAGAGTTATACAAAACCTTTGCCTCCTGTTAAAAACAACACAACACCGATTCGATTAAGGTAAAATATCTATTGCATGAAATGACAATGATAGTTTTACATTTTAAAAAAATAAATTGACCAACTCAAAGACAGACACCATTCGAAGAAAGTGCCCAAAAGACTTCTGCAACTATAAATGTTGAGTAACTAATTCAATACGATTTTTAATACCTTTTTGTCAAGACCCTGACTTAATGAATAAACTCAAACAACTGCCGCAAACATAAGAGTCTAATATAACTAATAAATCCAGCGCCACCAATAGAACAAACAATAAGGTTAAAAATATTCAAACCCATTGAAATAAGAGTTCTTGATTTAGTTTTTTTAAAGAGTTAAAAAGCATAATAAATTAAATAAAAGTTAATAAATAAAGGGAAAAAAGTTAAAGATATTATGTCTGAGTTTGTACAATTAATTAATAAAACAGGAAAAAAAATCAGTCGAAGTCTCTTAAAAGACCGATTTCATTTTTACCGTGAATACCGTAAACTGAAAAAACTACAATCATCAGAGTTGGAAGAATCAAAAAATCAGACAAGAATCTCCGACCTCACCGATAAAGTTGAACAATCAATTGAAAAAAGAAATTGGCGAATGGAGAACATCCCAAAGCCTTTGTATAATGAAAGCCTGCCTGTCACTAGAAGAAAAGATGAAATTGTTGAAGCGATAAAAAATAATCAGGTGATCATCATCTCAGGTGAAACCGGCTCCGGCAAGACGACCCAGCTGCCGAAATTCTGTATTGAGGCCGGAAGAGGTGTTGATGGAACCATCGCCTGTACTCAGCCACGAAGAATCGCAGCTGTTACCGTATCTGCCCGGATTGCCGAAGAGCTTGGTGAGGAAGTTGGAAAATCTGTCGGCTATAAAATAAGATTCCAAGACAAAGCCAAAGATAATGCATTCATTAAAATCATGACAGACGGAATTTTACTTGCTGAAGCCCAAAGCGATGGATTCCTCAATGAATATGACACTATCATTGTTGATGAGGCCCATGAAAGAAGTTTAAATATCGACTTCATTTTAGGTATTTTACGCACCCTGATCAACAGAAGAAAAGACATCAAAATAATTATTACATCCGCAACAATTGATACAAAGAAATTCTCAAAAGCATTCAAAGATGCTCCAATAATAGAAGTAACAGGAAGAACATTCCCTGTTGAGGTTATTTACAAACCTGTTACCGAAGCCAACGTTGATAAAACATTTGTTGAAAGAGCCGTAAAAGCAGTCGAAGATATTCAGGGGCTTGGCCCCTATGGGGATATTCTCATTTTTATGCCAACCGAGGCTGACATAAAAGAGACTTGTGAACTTCTTGAAGGAAGACAATACCTGAATGCAACTGTTTTGCCGTTGTTTGCAAGACTTTCCGCAGGTGAACAAAAAGCGATTTTCAAACCTGCAACCGGCCGTAAAATAGTTATCGCAACAAATGTTGCCGAGACATCAATCACAATTCCAGGAATCAAATATGTTATCGATACCGGTCTTGCTCGAATCCCTCAATACACCCCAAGAACGAGAACAACGTCTCTGCCGGTAACGACTATATCAAAAAGTAGTGCAGATCAACGAAAAGGCCGGTGCGGAAGAGTCGAAAATGGCGTCTGTATAAGACTGTTCAGCGAAGAAGACTATAATTCGCGGTTATTATTCACCCCACCTGAAATTCTTCGGGCAAATCTCGCTGAAGTTATCTTAAGGATGATTTCACTGAATCTGGGGGAAGTCGAATCGTTTCCTTTTATTGACCCGCCGGCCGCAAAGAGTATCCAGGACGGTTTTAGTACTCTTCTTGAGTTGGGTGCGATAAAACAGGTCTCTAACAAGAAGAAAGCCCCAAAGACAAAACAAAAACTCTCTTATCAATTAACAGGTAAGGGAAGGATCATGGCAAAAATACCCGTTGATCCAAAGTTATCCCGAATGTTTATTGAGGCCGAAAAATTAGGCTGCCTTGAAGATATTACGATTATCATTGCAGCTCTTTCAATACGCGACCCGCGGGAACGGCCTGCCGACAAGGCACAACAGGCAGATCAGGCACAGGCTGTTTTTAAAGACCCGTATTCTGACTTTATTTCGATATTAAATATATGGAAGCTGTATTCTGAAACCACCGACAATGGTAAGAGCCTCGGAAAACTTAAAAAATTCTGTAAAAAACACTACCTCTCTTTCATGAGAATGCGGGAGTGGAAAGATATACACTACCAGCTTTCCAGTATGACGAAAGAGAATGGACTGACAAACAATAAAGTTGTCTCAAATTCTAAGCCAAATAAAAGTCAGGTCTTTGGTGACCAATACCAGGCGATTCATAAAGCAGTTCTTTCAGGTTATATTTCCAACATTGCCACGAAGAAAGAAAAAAACATCTATCACGCAACTCGCGGCCGTGAAGTTATGATTTTTCCGGGGTCTGCCCTTTTCAACAAAGCCGGACAATGGATTGTCGCTTCCGAGATGGTTGAAACCTCAAAGTTATTTGCACGTAATGTTGCAAATATAGATAACGGCTGGCTTGAAGAGTTAGGCCAGGAAAACTGCAGATATTCTCACAGTAACCCCCACTGGGAGAAGAAAAAAGGAGCGGTCATTGCCTATGAGCAGGTCAGTCTTTTCGGCTTAATCATTGTCTCCGAGCGAAAAGTGCAGTTTGGCCGGATAGATCCTTCTGAAGCGTCAATTATATTCATCAGAAGTGCCCTTGTTAACGGAGATATAGATTTTTCATTTGCAAAAAAAGAGCTGGATTTCTTAGACTATAACCTTAAGCTTGTTAACGAAGTACGAGATATAGAAGATAGAGTAAGACGCCGTGATATCCTTGTTGATGAAGAAGATCTATTTAATTTCTATCACAGAAAACTGGGCGGTATCTACGACATCAGATCTCTTGTAAAATTAATAAAAGAAAAAGACGGTAGTGATTTTTTAAAAATGACGCCTGAAAAACTTTATAATTACACACCGGAATCTGAAGAATTAAGCCTCTATCCCGAAACGATTGAAATATCAGGTGGTAATTATAGCTGCGACTATGACTTTCAGCCCGGTAAAAGCAAAGACGGCGTTACTATCAAAATTCCTTGTGAAGCTGCCCCATCTCTCCCACAGGATGCTTTAGACTGGTTGGTTCCGGGGTTCGTTAAAGAAAAAATAGCAATGCTGATCAAAGGACTGCCAAAGGAGTACCGGAAAAAGCTGGTACCTGTTACTAACACAGTAGACATCATCTTGAAAAATATGCCAGAATTAAACTCCGACAAGTCTGACAAAAGCCTTCCTGAGAATTCCCTGATCAGCTCTCTCGGTAAATTTATATATGATCGCTTTAATATCAATATTCCGGCTTCTGCCTGGCCTAAAGAGACGCTTCCGGATCACCTGAAAATGAGAATAGCGGTCACTGCATCAAACGGTAAAATACTGGCATCCAGCAGAGAAAAAAATATTCTAAAACAGGATTATTCTGTTAACGTCGACCAGGATCAACTAAAAAAATTAAAAATTAAGTGGGAAAAAACCGGCATTTCCAAATGGAATTTTGGAAACCTCCCGGAATCGATAGAACTTAACGAAAACTCAGATAAAAACGGGGTTGTTTTTCCCGCACTGGTTGTTGAAGAAAATACTATCGCCCTGAGACTATTTAAAACAAACAGTCAGGCAGCAAAACATCACCTTGACGGTGTTCGTAGACTCTATGAAAAGCATTTCTCCAATCATCTGAAATCATTAAAAAAAGACATGTCGTTAACAGGGAATTTAAAAAATTATTCGAACTATTTTGGTGGAGAAAAGGTTTTCAGTAAAAATCTGTACGAAAGATTAACTCAGGATTTGTTTTCAAAAAACATAAGATCTGATATTGATTTTCAACTATATGCTGAAGAAACAGCACCATTAATTTATCAAACCGGCCAAAAACTATTGGGGACAGTAAAAGGTATTCTCGAAGCTTTTCACCAGGCAAGAACAATTATTTTCAATAATGAAACGGGTAAAAAAAAGGGGTCTATGGCTATTGCAGATGAAATTCGAAAATGCCTGACCGACCTGGCACCGGATTCCTTTCTTAAACTTTATAACTACGACAGGCTGATCCATATCGAACGCTATATCAAAGCCATCTCACTTCGGGCAGAAAGAGCCTTTACCAATCCTGAAAAGGATAAAATTAAAACCAATGAAATAAAATATTTTGAAGTGATTTTATCTGAATATTTAAACTCTTTGACACCTGATGTTTCCATCGAAAAAAGAAATGCTGTGGAAGATTTTTTCTGGATGATTGAAGAATACAAAGTGTCTGTTTTTGCTCAGGAACTTAAAACACCGATCAAAATTTCAAAAAAGCGTCTTGAAAAAGCCGGTAATGAAATCCGGCGGATGGTGTAAATTTTAATGTGCTAAAGCCATATAAAGCTAAAAAGTTCAACAGGTTGAAAAAATCATAGACGCATACACAATTTTCCACTTGCCATTTTTTTTTAAATAATATATATTCGCAAAGTTATTCAATTAAGGATAACGGACTCAAATAACCATCAGACTTGATGAGAAGAAAGGGGCGATAAACTTGAAAGAAATTGAAGTCAAAGTTCTTGATAATGATGTAGAAAAAGCAATGCGAGTTCTGAAGAAAAAAATTCAGAATGATGGGCTTTTTAAACGTCTGAAACTCAAAAAGCATTTTGAAAAACCTAGTGAGTTCAAAAGACGTAAGCACAGAGAATCTCTAAGACGACAAAGAATAGCCAGCGCAAAAAGTAGATATAATTAATCTTTTTGTTAGGCCATTTTTTATATGCTTGTAAACCCGACACAATCTATTTGTGTCGGGTTTTTTTGCTGTTTTCAAACAACATACGGTATTTATCATGACTATTAAAAATAAATATGATCAATGTCTGGATACTATGTACGCTCTGGGCAGGTTTGGAATTGTTCTTGGCCTGTCCACAATGCAGGATATCCTGGAAAAGCTCGGCAACCCGCAAAATAATTTCAAATGCATACACCTTGCAGGAACAAATGGTAAAGGGTCTGTAGCATCAACCCTTTCAACAATTTTATCTACCGCGGGATATAAAACAGGTCTATACACGTCACCTCATCTTGTCACATTCAATGAAAGATTCTGTATTAACAATAAGAATGTAACTGACTCCGATGTCATAGAAGCATTTAAAGCTGTTGAGGCTGTAAACACAGGAGAGCGTTCCGCTACTTTTTTTGAAATCGCAACGGCAATGGCATTTTACCTGTTCAGTAAGAAAAATGTCGAGTTTGCAATTATTGAAACAGGCATGGGTGGTCGCCTCGATGCAACAAACATCATTAAACCGGTTCTTTCTGTCATTACAAATATATCGGTTGAACATAAATCGTATCTCGGAAATACTTTATCTGAAATTGCAGGTGAGAAAGCTGGCATTATAAAGAAAAAAACACCTGTTGTGACCGGAGCCAAACAAAAAAGTGTTCTTACTGTTATAGGTAAAAAAGCAACAGATGAAGCAGCACCCCTGTATAAATTCAGGAATGATTTTAAAGTACGGAGGGGAAAGGTAGAAGGGTCTTTTACCTATTACGGTTTAAATCATACCTGGTATAATATGAAAACGAACCTTACCGGTAAACATCAGGTCGACAATGCTGCCCTTGCACTTGCAGCATGTGAAATCATGATCACAGAAAAAACTGCCGATCTTTCGGAAAACGATATCAAAACTGGCCTCCAAAACACTAAATGGGCAGGAAGACTTGAGATTGTTTCAAATTCTCCACTTACCATTGTAGATGGAGCCCATAATCAGGTTGCAATCCGGAAACTGACTGAGTATCTGAGAGAAACGTATAAGGGTAGAAATATCACTCTGGTAACTGGTGTTCTGGATGATAAATCATACACGACAATGTTCAAATGTATATTACCCATATGCAACCGGGTCATACTGACTGAGGCAAAATCAGAACGAAGCATTGATGCGGATAAACTACTTGGCGCCGCAAAAAAACTTATTGGCAGCGCAATGATAATAAAAGATATTCCAGAAGCCATCGAGTATGCAGAAACAACATCCGAACCAGACGATGTCATCTGCATTTCAGGTTCACTCTATGTCGTGGGTGAGGCAAAAGAGTTTTTCAACAAACGATAAGGATAAAACTTTAAATTCTTTCAGACTATCGGTATTGATTCTCCGGGCTCATCATTACTCATCCTGATTGAATCAATAACACTTTGATAATGTGTTGGCTCCATCTCTAAGGCTTCGGAAATTTCTTCCATCAATGCCTGTTCACCATCATGAAAAACACCATCTGCCGAGGCAACATAATAGGCTGATTTCAGAACCCGTGCCTTACCGGTTTTATTAAGATAGGGTGTTACTTTTTTCAGATACTCATTCACCTTAATTTTTTCCTGAGTGGCAAGGTCAATTTCTTCCCGTATATCCTCATCAGTGAGAGCGTACCCGGACACTTTTGCATAAACGCCTTTAATCATCTCTATCTCATTATCATCAATATCTCCATCGGCAAGCAGCATCAGAATCATTATTCGTCTCATCGTAGGGTGAAATTCCGCCCTTGCAGTTTCTGGACTACTTTCAAGAACGTTCTCTCTGAAAGAGTTTCTACACTCAACACACTCAACATATCTCCCTGTAATATCGAGTGAGAACACTGGCAGCCATAAGAAAACCAGATAGTTTGTTTTCTTTTTCATTTCATAGCCTGTTGTGCATCTACATTCAGGGCAATAAAATTTCCCATTTTTTTCTGTTCTCGGAAACATTTTTTTTCCAATAAACATAAAGACTCCTTTATCTGTGAACAATCTAAGCTTCAAAGTAGCAACAATCCTGTTGCATGACTGAATAGTCGTTTTTTGTTCAACTTTATATAAATACGCCCGAATCTGTTTTTGATGATAGGAATTCGTTAGAACTAATCAATAGTGCGATATAGTTTTTTAATCGTGTATTTGTATATTATACAGAAATTACAGATACTTCTCAACATCTATTTTATTCTTTTCCAGAAAAAAGCGTATCAAGGAGGGTTCTTTTTTCCGTATCCGACAGATATCGCCATTTACCGGGCTGTAAAGATCCGAGGCGAATATTTGAAATCCTCACGCGGCGAAGCTTAACTACCCTGTTAGAAACATCTTCAACCATTTTACGAATCTGCCTGTTTTTTCCTTCCTTCAGGATAATATTAAAACTATTTGGTGAAATCCGCCTTATAACGCAAGGCATGGTTGAGAATTCTTCAAGAGTCATACCACTCGCCATTTTGTTTAAATCCTCACCGGAAAGTCTTTTCTTTACTGTTACAACATATTCTTTTTCATGCTCAAAAGAGGGATGAGACAAACCGTGGTGGATGCGCCCGTCATTCGTAAGCAAAATCAATCCTTCAGAGTCTTTATCAAGTCTACCAACAGGGTAAATTCGACTGGGTATTTTCACAAGCTCAAGAACAATTTTGCTTTTATTTTTTTTACAGGTTGTTTCATAGTTTACAGGTTTGTTAAGTGCGATATAGATATCCTCTGACTTAATTTTAATTTCCTTCCCGTTATATTCAACAGAGTCATTCAAAGGGTTCACTTTGGTTCCAGGTGTCGCAACAACAACGCCATTAACCTTGACGAGTCCTTTCTGAATAAGTTCTTCACCCTTTCTCCTTGAGCAGACACCCGCTGCTGCAAGAAACTTCTGTAATCGCATCAGTTCCATAGCAAACCCGTTATATATTTTTATGTGCAGACCTTTTCATTCGTCTCAATCCAGAGCAATCTACCAAACTATTGGCCATTAATCTACAATCGTTTTATCTATCGCTCTACCGTTACCATAGTTAGACGCAAAAAAACAGATTGTAAAACATGCAAAAATCGAATATATTTTGTATTGTTATAATTTTTAAATGAGGCTTTATATGGTTAAAAGTAAGGGCAACTGCCCTGAGTGTAATTCAAGGCTGTTTCTTCAAAAAACCTGAAAGAGTGTTTTCTTACGTTGCAGGTCTTGCAACTCTAGGTTTCCGGTTGAAAAATTCATTGAACTTATGGACGATTTCCTTGAAGATCAATTGGCAAATGTCCGTTGTGACAAAATATGATGGCGTCGTAAAAACTCCCACCTACTGCGCTTTAGTGCCCGACCAGACTTTTGATGTGCCATATGCACTATTTCAAGCCTGTCCAAACACTAAATCTTGTACCCCAAGGGCACTTGCTTCGCAGCGTATATGGAGCCTTTTCCTTAGCCATCTAAATACTTTTTACTAGAGCATCAAATATAATTAAATGACTTCCATGGACTCTCCTGAAAAGAATAAACCGTTAAAAATTTTTAAACTTCTGGTTGAATATGATGGTACAAATTATCATGGATGGCAAATCCAGCCTTCTGATGCCAGCATTCAAAATGAAATTCAGAAAATTTTAAGTTTGATCACACAAAAAAATATTATAATACATGGTTCCGGAAGAACTGATGCGGGTGTACATGCAATAGGCCAGGTTGCACATTTTGAATCTGCAACATCAATTCTACCTGAAAAAATTCAGACCGCATTAAATAAAATGCTCCCTGATGACATTGTAATAAAGAAATGCGCATACGCTAAAGCAGATTTCCATGCAAGATACAGCGTAAAAACAAAAACATACAACTATAGAATACTAAATTCACTCATGCCGGCAGCCGTCAACAGACATTATTCATGGCATATTAAAAAAAGTCTTGATATCAACTTGATGCAAACGGCCGCTGATTTTTTAGTTGGCACAAGAGATTTTAAAGCATTCGAAGGGGTCGGCAGCCCGAAAAAAAGCACTATAAGAAAACTCTATAAAGCACAATTTGTAAAAGAAGATGAAATCATTACATTTATTGTAACTGGAAGTGGCTTTCTGAAGTTTATGGTAAGAAACATTGTAGGAACGCTGGTTGATGTTGGGCTCGGTAAATTAACCCCTGATGAATTCAATGAAATCCTCAACTCAAGAGACAGGAGCAATGCCGGAATGACTGCGCCACCACACGGCCTGTTTTTAAAACACGTTGAATATTAGTCTCTTTTTATGGGTTTAAAGCCATCAGTTGCTTTTCAATCTTTCAATCTGCCTGTTATAATTTGATATCACTGCCCTTCTGTCCAGCATCCCTATCATGACTTTATGATCATCCTCTTGAACAACAGGCAGACTGTCAATATTCCTTGTTGTTAATTTCTGAAGAACTGTATTGAGATCGTCTGCTGGGGTCGTGACAATAATATCTGTTGTCGCAAGATCTTTCATTACAACCAAGGGTTCAATTTCTTTTGAAAAAATAACTGCTCTGATATCAGTTGAAGAAAAGATGCCCACAAGTCTTTCATCATCATCAATAACAGGAAAGTAATGCTGTTTTGTTTCAGAGAAAAACTTTTTAAACTTCGAAAACGACATATCCTGTTTCACCGGCTCAACATCCTTCACAAGGTACATAAGGTCAGACACCTTAATTCTCTGAAGAATATCCACCATAAACTCACCTGCATGGGCAGCGGAATCGACTTTGCTTTTCACCTGATTTTCAAAGATTGTCCACTTTTTTGCCATCAGATAGGTAATAGAACAGACAAGCAGACTGGGCAGTAGAAGATGATAAGAGTTTGTCATTTCACTGACAAAAATAATTGTTGAAATAGGAGTGTTAGAAACAGCGGTAAAAAAGCCTGCCATACCAACAACTACAAATGCACCAGGTGCAGTTACAATGCCTGGTATAAAAAGATGAAAAAACTTACCGACCGCCCCACCTATAGCTCCCCCAATAACGATTGAGGGTCCGAAAACACCACCACTGCCCCCGGAGCCAATAGAAAATGAGGTGGTAAATATTTTACCAACAGCAAGAGCCACAAGAGCAAAAATAGCAAGCTCATTATTAATGGCCTTTTGGGCGGCCCCATAGCCAAATGCCAACGGTGAGACATGAAGCAACGACTTACAGAAAAGAAACCCGATAAGCCCTGTTGCCAGCCCGCCTATTGCCGGTTTAATGTGGTTAGGAATCTTAAGCCTGTGGAAAAGAGCGGTAATTCCATAAAAAACTTTAATATAAAAAATACCTGTCAAAACAAGAATAATTGCCAAAACAATATAAGGGCCCAATTCCAATGGATTTCTAAAAATAAAATCAGGAGAATCAAACAGCGAACCCCATCCGTAGACAAGGCAATAAACACAATAGGCAACCACTGAAGAGATACCGGCTGGAATAATAACCTCAGATTCAAACTCCGGATCCCGGTATAAAACCTCCGCTGCAAATAAGGCGCCGGCAAGAGGTGCTCTAAAAATACTTCCAACCCCCGCGCCAATCCCAGCTGCCATCATAATTCTGCGCTCACGGTCAGACAATTTTAATTTCGTCGCAAGAAAAGATCCAAAACCTGCGCCGATTTGAGCGATAGGACCTTCTCGGCCACCTGATCCACCCGTTGTCAGCGTAATGGTTGATGCAATCGTTTTAATAATCGGAACCCGGCTTCTGATTGAACCGCCTTTATTATGATAGGCATCAATCGCTGCATCCGTTCCATGCCCTTCTGCCTCAGGAGCAAAGGTGTAAACAAGCCAACCGCTCACAAGACCCCCAAGAGCCGGGAGAAAAAGAAGCATCCATTGATTAAAAGGTGTCTTGGTCTCAGGCAGGAGTAAATGCTCACCAGCTGGTGCAGCTGGTCTGTAGCCAGCCATAAGGTCCATAAAATAGTGCATTCCAAGTCCGCAAAGATAATGGAACAGGACTGAACCAAGCCCGGCGATCATTCCAATAATGACAAAATAGAACATCCATTTGCCGGCATGGGCAAGATCCGCAGATCTCTTTTTACCTTGTTCAAAATTCAGATTTTTAATTAAGCGAGAGAAAAAAGACATATAACCATAGTATAGACAGATCGTTAATATTACAAGACAGATTCAGGGGGCCTGGTACATTTGCATAAAACCCTAACCGGAAAGATGTATCCGGTTAGGATTTTTAAATTATGTAAGGTCGTTAACCCCTTTCAATACAATGTCAAACAGCTCCTGAACATCACCCAGATCAAGGCATGAAAAAGCGACTCTAAGATCTCCACCACCAAGGGCAATGAGACCTACACCGTATTTATCAAGAAGGTGCACACGAAGCGTTTCAGCTTCAACAGTTTTTAATTTGATACACATAAAATAACCGGAGTTGAATGGATAAACATCCCACGCATCTTTATATTTATCATCAGCCAGAACTTCTTTAACCTTGTTTGCACGGGCTTTTAATGTGTTAAATTTTTGTTCTTTCTCTGCGGCATAATTATCCGCCTGCATTGATTTTAAGACAATTGACTGACCCAGATGTGAACAGTTGGAGATGTTACCACGAACACAGCCGGCTGTTTTTCTTTCCAGAGCTTCATAAACAGCTGCCGCGTCACCCTCAATTTTTGTTCCATATGAAATAAAACCGACTCTGAGACCCCACACATAGTTTTCTTTTGTGGCACCATCCATTTTAATGGCAAGGAGGTTTTCATGTCTGTCACATAAGAGTGTGAATATAGACTCTGTCATAACATCTTCTTCAAAAATAAGACCAAAGTAAGCATCATCTGTAACAGCGACAACTTGAGTCCCTGCTGCGGCAACTTCTTCCAGAATATCTGCAATACGCTTACCTTCAGTATTTGTAGCAGTATAACCTGTTGGATTCTGTGGGAAGTTAAGGAGAACAATGATTTTATCTCTCTTAGACGCTTCGGCTTTTACACATTTTTCAAAAGCATCAAGGTTAAACCCACCGGCATCTGAGAAAAGTTTATATTTACTGACCTCAGCACCTTTTCTAACACCAAGGATCATATTGTAATTTCCCCACATCATATCAGGGAGAATAACAACATCACCAGGGTCAATCCAGACATCTGCAACCATACTGATCGCATGCGTAATGCCACAGGTAACAACAGGTAAACTTGTTGTTTTGCCTGATAATGAAGGGTTCTTTTCGTATTGAGATTTTTTCCAGGTTTCCCGCAACGCAGGAATACCAAAAGACGGCGCATATGTCAGCGACTCTTCAGGAGGGATTGAACCCATATCAATAGCATCCATAACCGAGGGGAGATACATAATATTACCCTCTTCTTTTGCAATACCTATGGTTGCATTTAATTTATGTGCCTTTTGCTTGGCTTCTGCCGACTGGCTTAAAATTCCCTTTGGGAAAAAAAGTTGCTTCCCAATGGCTGATAACATTTCAAATGTTTTTCCATTTCCATTTTCAATAACTTCATTGAGCTGCTTTGCCAATTCATTCATTGCAACATTCTCCTTTCACAGTATGATCTTTTTATCGAAACTATCAAAATAAAAAACCCCCCGCTCATTTCAGAACGGGGGGTATATAAACCACAAACCTGAGGGAAAAAAATTCCCTGCTTTCATCTTTCAACAGGTATAAAATCTGATAACACTGCGGACTACATGCCACCTCGTTTAGAAGCTTTAATCGGATTGATTTTCTGTTTTTTCTTGGCTTCAACAACAACATGTGTTGCAAGATTGCAATTGCCGTTTTTCCACTTTAGCTCAGGATCAGCTACAGACATACAATATTTTTCAGAGGCATACTCAGTAATACGGGCACAGCCCTCACATTTTTCAACAATTGGCTTACAAACTCCACCTTCATATGAGCAGCCGTCTTTTTCCATGAACGGGCATTCAGAACCAGCCCTTACAGTAGTACAAAGCATCAGATAATCTCCTTATCAGACATCTTACGTCTGAAATATATATTTTCACTCTCACTTAATTACAAAATAAAAACCTGACATTTATAATAGAATCCCTCTTTTTTGTCAAATCTAAAATCTATTATTCTGTAATTATTTCGAATTCCTCTTGATTTTTGAGTTGATAACGGCAAAGATATTGACTTATTATTGTAAATAAAAACACCATAGCATTATCAGGAATTTTGTATATATGATTATTGAACAGGCAAGTGACGTATTAAAAATAGAAGCAGAAGCAATACTGAATTTAATCGATAAAATTGATGGTAATTTTACCAAAATGGTTGAGGCCATATATCAATCCAAAGGACGTGTTATATTCTCAGGAATCGGAAAATCCGGGTTGATAGGCCGAAAAATTGCAGCCACTTTAAACAGCACCGGAACCAATTCTTTTTTTCTCCATCCAGTTGAAGCCATGCATGGAGATTTGGGAATGGTCTGTAAAGATGATATCTTTATTGCCCTATCCAACAGCGGTGAAACTGAAGAGTTAAACCTGTTGATGCCCAACATACAATCACTTGGATGCACAATCGTTGCATTTACCGGAAAACCGGCTTCAACGCTTGGGTCTTTCAGTCATTTTGTCATAGATGTCGGTGTTGAAAAAGAAGCCTGCCCCATGGGACTTGCCCCAACATCAAGCACAACAGCCCTTCTAGCTATGGGTGATGCTCTGGCTGTGGTTCTGATAAACATTAAAAAATTCCAGACGAGTGATTTTAAAAAGTTCCATCCCGGCGGTGCATTAGGCCAAATCCTGTCATCAAAAGTTGAAGACATTATGTTAACAGGGAATGCGATACCTGCCATAAGTGAGAGCACAACAATGCAGGAAGCCATTGTAAAAATTGATGCCTTCAGGTTAGGTGTTGTCTTTATCCTCAATTCCGAAGGGATAATCACAGGAATACTTACAGACGGTGACGTCAGACACCTGATAGCCAAAAACAGATTTGACCTTAAAAAAAGCATCTCAGAAGTCATGACCCCAAACCCAAAAAAACTGATTTCAGGTTCCCCGGTCTTTGACGCACTAAATACGATGGAGGAGCATCAGATAACAATTCTGCCCGTGACAACACCTGAGGGGATTGTTGTTGGCGCATTGCACCTTCATGATATACTGGGAAAGGGAGAATTTAAGTTTACAGGGAAATAAAAAAAGGCCGGTAAATCTTCCGGCCTTTTTTAGCTTTATTTGTACCGTTAAGGCTTACCTCCCCCTAAATATTTGTCTTTTGTAAACCATAAGGATTTAATTTTTTGGCTATCTGATTCAAGTATATAATATACAAAATCATTTGTTTTGAACCACCTCTTTGAACAATTCAAATTTCCGGGCCTGTTAAATTTTGTATTTTCTGTTATTTCATATGACGAATCGTTAATACTGATATATTTTCCACCATTAAACATATCGACAATCCCGCTACCATTAAAATTGGATGGATACCCGGAATACGTATTATTACTACTACCAGCGAAACCTGTACCAGTAATGATAGCCACAAAAACTGCTACAAACAAACAATGTATACATAATTTTATTATTTTATTCATTGAACTCTCCCTGTTTTAATTACCCTATGGGCTATCAACAATTTCCTGCCAGTAATATATGCCCTTAGGTATTTTGCTTCCCGCTAAATCCTTATCAATTCGCCCCGCCTCTCCAGCACCATCTTTACCAAAAATTAACTTTTCGCCATCAGGTGTTTCGATGGGTACAGGCATATTTAACTCTTTTTTATCCGGTGTTGACCATGCGCACTCAAGCTGTCCGCCATCACAGATACCCAACGAATAAACCATTGAAAATCCACCACCGGTACAAACGCCCGGAACCGGACTCTTTGATAAAAAGAGCAGTGTGCCACTTATAATCATCGGATCCTGCACAATTCTTTCTTTATACCCACTCATCGGGAGAAACCACCCAATATCCATTATTGGATTTCCTTTTTCATTTTCACTCTTTGTATGGTGAGAAGTATTAGGATCATCATTATCCTCAATTAGACTCCATGTGGCAAATTCTGAGCCTGTACATTTCTTCATAGCCCCGCCAGCTTGCTCTACAGACGTACCCGGATCGTGGTATAACATTTGAACCCTGATATCAATTTCACCAAACGAATCATCCGGGTGTTTTGACACTTTAGACGAGGCGGTCATATCATCTGATAATACACCCAGACATTCTCCGTTATCACTGTCGTCCCCGTAGTCCCAGACGGCATACATCGCCTGTTTGTCATCACTATTCAAGTCACCGATGCCCAGATATTTCCCTGTACCAAAAGCAACCAGATATCCGTGATATTTACAATGCCTTGTAACATCAGGCCGGGAAGTAATAGGCTGATTCGCCATGGTTGTGAATAGAGGAGCAGGTTGATCCCCATCGAAAAAAGCAAAATTCCAGTCGTCTATCTCACTACTTGATAAATCAAGCTTCCATAGGTTCCCCTTCAAATCACCGGCATACACATAGTCAACAATATAGTCGTTATTAACATCTATCGCTATAGGTGATGAAACCCCGTTATCTACTGTAACCTCAGTGGACAGTTTTTTAATCTCAGCACCTGTCAAAAGATCCAGAATATAAAAAGCACCTTCTTCAGCCTGGCTGTTATACCCATTGCCGACAATAACGATATAAGGATGAGCTTCAGATTTTGTTTTAACAACCACCGGTTTACTGAAAGAATAACCCATCTCCTCATCGGCAAATTCCCAGGCAACCATTGCCTTTACATCATTTTCAGAAGAGATTGCAGTGTCAACATCGGTAATATTTAAACAATAATAGCCCTTACCGCCTTTACCTAAACCGCCCAATACATATTTTTCATATTTATCATCCCTCAAAGACGCTCCATTAAATATTTTTGCATATGTTGGCGTCTGATCCACAAAGAATTTATGCTGATAGCTTTCGGCTGTAAGAGTAACCAGATTCTCAAAAACAAGATTGGGAATATATGCAAAGACCTCGGTTCCGGTATCCTTATTGAAGACATGAAGCATACCATCATTGGCACCCACATATATATGATTATCAATCATAATCGGGGAAGAGTGTACTATATCGCCTAATTTGTTTATTTTCTTAATCTCTGTAACTGTCCCATCAGCCTCAGTCACGTCGACAGTAAAGGTTCCACGGGTTCTATAATTTGTATTTTCCTCACCTCTTAGATAATTGACAATATCCCCACCTACAGTTAATTCATCAGGGGTTAAAGATGTATCATCGTTTATCGCTCTGCCAAGCAGCATATTTTTATGAGTGCCTGGTAAGTCATCCCATCTAAACCGGATTCCAGTTTCAGCAAGAGGATCATAGGTGGTTATTTTTCTGGTATTATACGTCAAGTCAGCTAATTTTTCAGAAGCCTTCCAGGTCGGTGTGTCTGCAATACGGATCCCTTTTAGTGCAGAGACATAGCTGATGACATAGGACTCCACTTCACCAGTCCAGTTTTCCGAATGGTAGGAGCCCTGAAACATATTCGATGTTGAGTAGATTTTTTCAGTACTAACAGCAACAGAAGCACCTGAAATTTCCCTTGCTGCAATCCCACTAAAGATATTGTTCAGTGAGTCTATAAGCTCGTTAGGATTATTAGCAGAGAAAAATTCACCTTTTGAGGCAACAGCAGCATGCCACAAATCATCAACTTTAGCCGGGGAAGTCATAGAATTTGGCCAGTTCGGGGTTTGGCCCGCGACAGAATTCCCATCAGCATCTACTGCTCCCGTTTTACCTATGAGCGTACAGGAATCATAGTTACCAGGGTTCAGTGTCCCAGTTACACCAAACGACACACCATAGGTAACCATATGTTGCTCTGCGTTAGTATCACAGGTACTCGTTGGAACATTATCATCTAAAGAACTCAAATCTTCATTAGCGTAATAATATGCCACATCGGCCATTGTATCGTCAATGTCGTCATAGTGCAAAGAATAATCAGGATCAGTTGTATCAGATATATCGTCATATATATCAGTTGCTGTGCCATATTGAGTAGCATTATCTGCGGCAAAACCACTATCACTAGTCCAATAACCATCTGTCATGGCAATTGTGTAAACCTGCTGACAACTGCCACCCTCATCCGCTGTTCCATAAGGCGACGGTGCAATGGCCCCGGCCTCATTTTTGATTCTTTTTGCATTCCCTTTGTAATATTCACCTACTTCTCTAAGCCCCTCCCTAAGCGGTGTATTATCGTCATCTTTCCCCTTATACAACGCCTCTATCAATTTGAATGTGTTAGTATAATCTATATTCCCGGTCGTAGGATCTGTATGAGCGACAGGCAAAGCCGCCAAATTTATAGACTCGTTAATACTATAAAGTCCAATCTTTAAGCCTTTCAATCCACCAATTGTCCGCCCGACACAGGCCTTTGCAATAAGCCCACGCCTACTGTAAAATGAAAACCAGTTTGCAAAGTTCTGTAAGTCCTCAGCATCATTTTCAGGTGGTCGTATACTTTCAGGTATCGAAACCCTTGTTATTTCAGTAAGCTCATTATCTGTAACATTAAGATCATTGTTTGCCACCCGATAAAATTTACGTTCTATAATACTGGTCGTTTCGTAGACGTCACTTCCATCAATATTGACAAGATAAAGAGCTTCACCGGCATCAGCAATCCCATTGTTTGCGTTTGCAGGGACAACGCCGCCGGTATCGTCAAGCAGATAATAATGTGAGTTTTTAATCGATATAGAGGGAGCTCTTTTCTCTGCATAACATCTGGCAAGCGCATAATAAGAAGAATTACTGTTATCATATTCAAAAAAAGAAATTTCCCAATCGCCAGCGGTTAATGTCGGTCTATAATTAGCCGTTGCACCAGAATCATTTGTATATCTATATCGAACGCTATCGGTCGGATACGTATAGTTACTAGATCTTTCCCATCCTTTAGTTTCAATATACTCATCGCCAAGGATTGGCCTAACAATTACTTCTTCAGTTCCTTTTTTAAATCTAACTACAGGAGCCATTGTGTAAGAACTAGTTGAGGCAGCATCTCTTTCTATCACCAACTGCCATGAATCTTCATCTCCAGCCCCAACAGCAATGGTCCCAATAGATATAAAATCATTTGGATTTGTTAGGCCACCTCCCTGGTTAATATGCGTATCAAATGCCAGAGTTGAAGTTGAAGTTGAAGGGACAGTTACAGATAAAAATTCCCCAGAAATATTAAAAGATTTGTCGTAATCATCAAAATCACCGCTCTGGTATTGATTTGTAAGCGGATTCAACATATTTGCGTCATCTAACATGACACCTGCTGTTGTATTGCTTTGCCAGGGCTGATACGTCACTGAAGGGTCGTAGTATATTTTATTATAACCCGGCCACTGTGTTTTCCAAACAGACGAATCGGCAAGGTCGCTGCTACTTGTCGTATAATCATGAGCAAAGTTAAATATATAATATTTGCCATTATACTTACCGGTACTGTGAGTGGTCATTAGCTCAAAATCCATACTCCCTGAGTCATCGAGTAAAAACATAACAGTGGTTGAGGCGGCCTGAAACTCAACATCAAGTGGCCGATCTGAAATTTCAATTTCAGCAAACGCCAGTGTGGTTGATAGAAAAAAGGCTAATACAATTAATAGCGGGGAATTAATTTTCACCCAGACAGGTCTGTTGTTATTCATAGAGTCTCCTAAAAGCAGAATTCTTTTATCTAACGATGAGATAAAGCAATAATCAAAACCGAACCAGATAGGCAATCTGAACTATATATTTCCCACCACATTTTTCATCAACACCGGTAATCAAAACCTGGTGCCAGGTTTTATTTCCATCAGGATCCATTGATACACCTAATGAATCTGCTATTCTCGCTGGTGGTGGCCCCGTATCAAGAACCATAAACTTCGCATTTTCCATTGATGGGATTTTGTCCCCACTTGTATCCAACACTTCAGCACAACTACCCGAGGATATTTCGCCAATGCCGGCAACACCGCCTAAATCCCAATTATCGGTGGTATCATCCTCCCCCAAAAACATCTGGGAAAATGCTCTGGCTCTATCGAGATAACTTCCATCAA